>Ga0073900_10000117_pt1 | contig 62968 bp, 38 predicted proteins | sample KloWWTmetKNB5Kit_FD_66666 | JGI IMG/M metagenome (GOLD analysis project Ga0073900, IMG submission 66666) | Active sludge microbial communities from Klosterneuburg, Austria, studying microevolution and ecology of nitrifiers - Klosterneuburg... | ecosystem: Engineered > WWTP > Aerobic digester >...
CGATGTCGGTTCGTCACATCCTGGGGCTGGAGAAGGTCCCAAGGGTTCGGCTGTTCGCCGATTAAAGTGGCACGTGAACTGGGTTCAGAACGTCGCAAGACAGTTCGGTCCCTATCTGTGATGGGCGTTAGTAAATTGAGAGGACATGACCTTAGTACGAGAGGACCGGGTCGTATGTACCGCTGGTGTATCTGTTGTGCCGCCAGGTGCAATGCAGAGTAGCTATGTACAGGCAGGATAAACGCTGAAAGCATCTAAGCGTGAAACCTTCCTCAAGATGAGTTTACTTTTAAGGGTCGTCGAAGACTACGACGTTGATAGGCTATAGGTATAAAGGTGGTAACATCAAAGCCGAGTAGTACTAATTACCCGTTAGCTTTATTTTTTAATTTTTTTAGGTTTTTACCAGAAAAAATACAACAAATATCTTACCCTCATTTATGACTTTTCCCAATATGATCTTATTTAGTACTTAGATTTTTAGATTTATGTATTTAAGCTTGTGTTTAACTGCTCTATACTTTGTACTATTATCTTTTTATGGTGGTTTTTCCGAGGGTGTTCACCTCTTCCCATACCGAACAGAGAAGTTAAGCCCCTCATGGCCGATGGTACTACACCAAAATGTGGGAGAGTAGGTAGCTGCCATATTCATTTAAGCCCTGACATTTTTGTCGGGGCTTTTTTATTATTTGTGTGTTAATGAGCGTTGGGCATCCAGATGAGGTGTTGCCTATCAGGATTTCGCATTGCTCAAGCTGCCATGTAAGAAAGCTATATTTTTTGTTACCTGCACAAATGAACGAAGTTTTACATTTTATTCTCTTCAAGAACTTTCTTTTTCGCCAATTCATGTTTTGCCAATTTGTTTTGTGCCGCTTTTAGCTCTGCTTTCTTTTTGGCAAATGGCGTATGAATAGGTACTTTGTATACCTGGTTCAATACATAATACATGCTATTATTTTTTAAGTACAGATTAGTTAACTTGCATAATTAACTTATGTTTTCCCGTTTATTTTTTGTTATAAAATATTGGCTGTTTTATATTCTGTTTTTTGAGCTTTGTAGGATAATTTTTCTGTTATTCAATTACAGAGAGTTTGTAACATCCGGAATAGCCAGTACAACCAGGAGCCTCATATATGGTTTGAGGATGGATATGAGTATGTCTGCCTATATCTGTATACCTATTTGTATTTTTTTGCTGTTAGGTATTTTCATACCATTCTTTTCAATTAAAAGGCTACCTATTGTTTATTCTGCTCTTATTTTATTTTTCATTATTTTAATGGTGCTTATTGATTTATACAGCTACAAGGCATGGGGATACCGTCTTGATGCCGGTTTTTTGAAATATTTAAATAATCCAAGTGAAGCATATGCCTCAATTGGTAATTTGCCTGTTTTTCGATTGGTTATAATTTTTTTTATTTGTTGGGTTATTTCAATTTGGGGTATAAATCGGTTTATCGTTAGAAATTTCAATTTAATTCCTCTCAATCAATTTAAGTGGCAAAATGTATTGGGTTTGCTTTTTATTATGGGCATTGCTATTATTCCCATTCGGGGTGGGTTACAGTTGGCTCCTTTAAACCAAAGTGGGGTTTATTTCAGTAATAATAATTTCAGTAATATTTCTGCAATAAATGCTTCCTGGAATTTTATGTACACCTTAAACCACCATACTGACAATACCGTTAATCCATATATTTATTTAGAGACAGCGAGAGCAAATAAAATAGTGGATAGTTTATATCATTCATCTTCAGTTTCTTCTTTAAAGTTCAATATGCCTAAGAAAAATGTTATTATTTTGGTATGGGAGAGCTTTACTGAAAAAGCATTACATATTGAAAAGGATGGCAAGGTAATTACTCCAGGATTTAATCAGTTGAAAAATGAAGGCATTTATTTTTCAGACATTTTTGCAAGCGGGGACAGAACAGATAAAGGGATTGTAGCTGTGTTAAGCGGATATCCCTCTCAGCCGACTACATCAATAGTTAAGGTTCCTTCAAAAGCTTCAAAACTTCCAATTTTAAGTAAAGAATTTAAAATGGAAGGATATAATACCGCTTTTTATTATGGCGGCGAACTTGAATTTGCCAATATGAAAGCCTATTTAACCGGGGGAAATTTTGATAAGTATGTAACTGTTTCAAATTTTAGAAATGAAGATAAAAATTCAAAATGGGGTGCACATGACGGAGTTGTTGGGGATAAGTTCTTAAGGGATATATTATTGGAGAAAGAGCCTTTTTTTTATGTGTGGCTAACACTGAGTAGCCATGAGCCTTTTGAAACACCGGTACCTGTTACTATAATTGGAGATGATGACGGAAGCAAATTTTTAAATTCTTTGCATTATACCGATTCTATTGTTTTTAGTCTGATCAATGAGTTTAAAAAGCAAATTTGGTGGAAAAATACAATAGTTGCAATTGTTGCAGACCATGGGCACAGGATGCCCTCTACCGGGAAAAAGATTGATGACTTTAAAATTCCTATGTTATTAATTGGGGGTGGGTTGAAACCTTCGATAATTGATAAAACAGGCTCTCAAACAGATTTGGCGGCGACCCTACTTAATGAATTAGGAATGGATTATAAAAAATATGACTGGAGCAAGAACTTACTCGACAGCACAATTAATCCATGGGCTTATTTTAGTTTTAATAATGGATTTGGGTTTATTAACAACAGTAATAAATATATTGTTTTTGATAATACCGGCAAGTTTATCATTGAGCAGACAGGTAATGTAGATAGTAGCTTAATTTTTGCAGGTAAGGCAATGCAACAACTAAGTTTCCAGAGTTATCTTGATAAATAAGCCGTTTATATTTTTTTAAAAAGAATGGTTGGGGTCAAAATTTTCTAATTCTTTACTTACTGCATTTAAGAAAGTGCTGCCCAATGCGCCATCAATAATCCGGTGATCATAGCTAAGGGAAATATACATCATGTGCCTGATAGCAATACTATCTCCCTGTGGGGTTTCAATTACAACGGGCCTTTTTTTAATAGCGCCTACAGCCATAATGGCTACCTGGGGTTGATTAATAATAGGAGTACCCATTATGCTCCCAAAACTTCCTACGTTGGTTAAAGTAAAGGTTCCTCCAGCAGTTTCATCGGGTTTTAATTTACCGTTTCGGGCATTATTGGCAAGCGAGTTTACCTGTTTTGTAATGCCAACAAGGTTTAACTGATCGGCGTTGCGAATAACCGGTACAATTAAATTTCCATTGGGGAGAGCGGTAGCCATTCCAATATTTATATCTTTTTTAATGATGATTTTATCGCCATCAACAGAGCTATTAAGCCAGGGATATTTTTTAAGGCATTTAATTACTGCTTCAATAAATAGTGGAGTAAAGGTTATTTTTTCGTTTTCCCGCTTTTCGAATTCTTTTTTTATTTTACCACGCCATAATACAAGGTTGGTTACATCACATTCAGCAAAGCTGGTAACATGTGCGCTGGTATGCTTGCTATCCACCATGTGCTTAGCAATCATTTTACGCATACGGTCCATTTCAATAATTTCTACATTTCCCTGGTAAACTGCAGGAAGATTGGTTTCAGCAGGTTTTAGGTTCCTGGGTATTTCTGTATTGGTTGTCATAACCGGTTGTTCAACTCTGGTAAATGAACTATGGGTATTGGTTTGTTTATTAGAAGCTACATACGCTAAAATATCCTTTTTGCTCACTCTGCCTTCTTGCCCTGTGCCGGGTATCGTTTCCAGTTGTGCCATGCTGATACCTTCACTTTGAGCAATATTTAAAACTAACGGCGAATAAAATTTGGGACTATTTGAATTTGAAGATACCGGAGTAGTAGGCTGGTAAGGAATATCGCTTAGGATATTTGCTTCTTCATATTGCACTGCTGGCCCTGGCGCTGTGGATGGGGCTGCAACTGTAGTGGGCTGTGCATTGCCTACTGTTATCCTAGCAATTACTGTACCAATTGGCACTACATCATTTTCTTTAAACAATAATTCTGCAATGGTACCAGCAGCGGTACTGGGTACTTCGCTATCCACTTTGTCAGTAGCAATATCCAATACTGTTTCATCCATGGCCACACTCTCTCCCGGTTTTTTGTGCCATTTTAAAATGGTTGCTTCCATAATACTTTCGCCAAGCTTGGGCATAACCAAATCTACTGAACTCATATAGCTGCAAATTTATTTTGTACGAACAAAAGTACTAATTTCGGCATAATTGGCATTAGTTGTTTTCTACTATGAATTTGCGGAGGAGGTTTAAGGCATTTAATGCGGTTAAATGAATATTTTGTTGCCTGCCCAACCGGAAATGGAATTTTTGGGTAATACATTTTTGATTATTACCAGCAGCAACCCATACCGTGCCCACAGGTTTATCAGCGCTTCCTCCACCGGGGCCCATTATTCCTGAAACAGCAATAGCATAATCAGCATCCATAACATTTAAAACCCCGGTTAGCATTTCCTGCACCGTGTTTTTGCTTACTGCGCCATGCTGAACTATTGTATTTTTATTTACTTTGAGTACTTTTTCTTTTGCCTGGTTACTGTAACCTACTACCGATCCTTTAAAAAAATTCGACGCACCGGGAATGCTCGTAAGTAAGTGTGCAATATACCCGCCTGTGCAACTTTCGGCTGTTGCCAAAGTTTTATTTTGGGTTATTAAAATTTCGGCAATAACTTCCTGCAATGGCTGATCTTTATTTGTTACTAAAAATTCTTTAGTTAATTGCTGGAGCCATTCAAATGCATCATTAATTACGGATTCTATTTTATCATTTGCTGATGCAGCTGCGGAAAGCCTTAACCGAACCATGCCATAAGCTGGCAGGTAGGCCAATTTAATATATGCCGGCAGCGATGCTTCAAAATTTTTTATTTTTTCTGCAAGGGCAGATTCCCCAATACCTACAGTAAGCAGTGTTTTATGGATGATTTGAGCAGCTATAAATTGCTTTTTAATTAATGGGATCACCTCATCAAGCATTAAACCCTTCATTTCGTGGGGAACGCCGGGCATGCTGATGAAAATTGTATTGTTCTTTTCAAATACCATTCCCGGTGCAGTGCCTAGTTTATTTTGTAAAACCCGGCAACAATCCGGCACTTCTGCCTGGCATCTATTTACAGGCGTTACCGGTTTTTTAAATACTTTTTCAAATAAATAATTTACATTTTCCAATGCTGCTTCATTTACCTTCATTTTTGCATTAAAATATTCGCAGAGTGTAGTTTTTGTAATATCATCAGATGTTGGCCCAAGACCGCCGGTAATTAAAATAATATGAGCATGTACCTGTTCTTCATTAAGCGCAGTAATAATCGCCTTTTTTTCATCGGCAATTGCCACACGCCTTACCACTTTAAATCCTGAAAGATTGAGTTGTTGTGCCATCCAGGCGCTATTGGTGTCTATAACCTGGCCGATTAATAATTCATCGCCAATGGTAATAATGGAAATATCGGGCATTAAAAAGAAAAATTGAATAGGATAAATTTACGCAAGAATATTTAAGCGTAGGTTTTTTCAATTGTGGCGCTTATTTGGCGGTCGAGAATAGCGGTTTTCAGCGGTTCTAAAAAATCAAAATCACCTTTTTTTACTTCGCATTTGCCTTTATAGTGTATTATTAAGGAACATTGCTCTGCCTGTATTGAAGAATGGTCGCAAACTTCTATCAAAGTTTCAATTACCCATTCAAATGTATTTACATCATCATTCCAAACGATAAGAGTATACCTTGGTGCTTCAAATGAGCAATCTAAATAACCTATATCTTCTTCTTCTTTTAAAGGATAGGCTAATGTGCTATATGAAAGTGTAGTGTTAATGGCTGATTATTATAGCAACAAAAATAAATATTTTCACAGAAAAAAGCAACTTAATCTCAAAGCCGTTGATGTTATTTTTTTTGCATTTTAGATTTAAAAACGCTTTTGCATATTTCTTTAAAAGCAATGGCAGATTCTTTTAACTCCTGGCCCATGCTTCTTTTTGGAAAAAAATCATTGGCCCATTCTGGTTTCCAGCCGTTGGAAAAATATTGTCTTATGGATGGGTCGCTGGGTTCAATTTCGTAGAGAAAATTATTTTCCCATTCAATACGAATAGTCATAAGATTGGGATGTGTTCTTTCGGTAATTTTAAAACCCATGCTATTTTTGGGTAAATATTCCTGAACCAAATCACCCAGATAATAACCATTGGATACGAAACCCAGCATTTTTTTATCTACCAGGTATAAAGTGTTATTGTGTTCATGTAAAATCCATTTATGAGATTCTCTGGGCGCCAGTACTTCTCCTAATAAAGATGGAGTTTCCAGGTAGCCTTTTTTCCCTACCCTGAATATTTCACTTAAAAACTGAACGGGGTTTTCAACATGCTCCAATACATGGCAACAAATTACATAGTCAAATTCATTGTCATGGAAAGGGAGTTTTTCCCCATCGGCATTTATGAATTTTTGGTTGTTAAGTACTTTTATATCGCCGCTCCTGTGATAATTGGTATCGGTATATTTATCCACTACAACGTTGGCCCTCGGATGTGGGTTATGTCCGCCGCCTACATCCAGCACTTTAGAACTCTTACTTATGTTAAGGTGAAACCTGCTTTTTGGATTTCTGATTTTCATTTTTGGCCAGAAAGTTTTGTTTTCATTAACTGAAATAATGACTTATTATTGTTTATTTTATATAAGATTGCCAAAAATAATAAAGCCTGCTTAAAAAGGGCAGAAATGTATTAAAAACTACAATTTTATTTTTAAAACAGGCTGAAAATAAAACGGTTATTATTTTCTGTAAATTATTTTTCCTAATGCAATTTACCCTTATCTTTGCCACCCGAAAAAAGGTAATATCTTTAAAGAAAGATATTGGTTGCTTTACGATGCTCAGTTGGTTTAGAGCATCCCGACGTTTACAGTCGGGAGGATTGGCGGTAAAACAACAAAGAAGAATATTGGGAGTTTAGCTCAGTTGGTTTAGAGCATCCCGACGTTTATAGTCGGGAGGATTGGCGGTAAAACAACAAAGAAGAATATTGGGAGTTTAGCTCAGTTGGTTTAGAGCATCCCGACGTTTACAGTCGGGAGGATTGGCGGTAAAACAACAAAGAAGAATATTGGGAGTTTAGCTCAGTTGGTTTAGAGCATCTGCCTTACAAGCAGAGGGTCGGCGGTTCGACCCCGTCAACTCCCACAAAAGGTTCCAGGTTTACCCGGGGCCTTTTTTGTTAAAGCCATTTGTCATGGATAAATTCCATTTAAATATTTAATAGTATTTAAATATTTTCACAAAGTAATTTTGACCTATCAAAAAATAATAATGAAAAAATCTGCCCTTTTTGTATTCTTTGTTACTTCTTTACTTGTTGCCAATGCACAAAAAATTAGTGGAAGTATTAAAAAGGATGCCAGTGAAGCAGCTTCTTCTGCTACAATTGCTCTATTAAAAAATAGCGATTCTACTATTCTAAAATATGCCATTGTTAAAAAGGATGGAAATTTTGAGTTGATCAATATTGCGGCTGGTATTTATCTTTTAAAAGCGAGCCATATTGGTTATAAAACTCTTTATGTTCCTGTTGATTTTCAATCTACGGATTTATTGCTCAAGCCCATTGTACTTAAAAAAGAGGAAACAAATCTTGCTGGTGTTACCGTATCTTCTGCAAAACCTATTATAGAAGTTAAAGCCGATAAAACCATTTTGAATGTGGAGGGTACAATAAATGCTACCGGAAATGATGGATTGGAATTGTTGCGTAAATCACCTGGAGTAATGATTGATAAAGATGATAACATAAGCCTTGCAGGTAAAAATGGGGTAAACGTTTACATTGATGGGAAACCTTCACCACTTTCGGGCACTGACCTTACCAATTACTTAAAGGGTCTGCAGAGCTCCCAAATGGAGTCTATTGAGATTATTACCAACCCTTCTGCCAAGTATGATGCAGCAGGTAATGCAGGAATTATCAACATAAAATTAAAAAAGAATAAAACCTTTGGCACCAATGGTAATTTTAATGCCGGGTTCAACCAGGGATTTTATCCAAAGTTTAATGCTGGCTTAGGTCTCAACCACCGCAATAAAAATATTAATGTATTTGGCACTTACAATTATAATAACGGTAAGAGCAGAATGCAAATTAACAGCAGAAAAGAGCAACTGGATACTTTATTTGTGCAGAACAATGTAATGAATTTTAAAAATAACACCCATGGGTTTAAAGTGGGAGCCGATTATTTTTTAAACAAAAAAAGTACCATTGGTGCAGTGGTGAATGGCAATTTCTCCGATATGGAATTTACTACTTCGGGGCCTATGTATTTTACTGAAATATCAAGCGGCACCCAGGTAAAAGTTATGAATGCTACCAATGATAATAAAATGCCCCGGAATGATGTGAATGCCAATTTGAATTACCGGTTTTCTGCTGGCGGTAAAGAATTTAGCATAGATGCAGATTACGGTTTTTACAATATTAAATCGGATCAATACCAACCCAATTTCTATTACGATGGTACAGGAACGGTGGAAACTAACCGGGCCATTTATAATATGGTTGCACCAACCAATATTGACATAGCTACCCTAAAATCAGATTATGAACAGGATTTTAAAGGCGGTAAACTGGGTATTGGTGGTAAAACCAGTTTTGTGAAAACCAATAACAACTTTAAAAGTTATAATGTTTTTACGACTGGAAATGTTTTAGACACAGGCAAGAGCAACAAATTTGACTATAAAGAAAATATTAATGCACTTTATGTAAACTATGCCAGGCAGTATAAAAAAGGCTTTATGGTTCAACTTGGATTGAGGGCAGAAAACACCAACCTTACTGGAACATCGAATGGATACAGGTGGGATACCAATAGCTGGGAGAAATATGATACCACATTTAAAAGAAACTATACCGGGCTTTTTCCCAGCGCTGCTGTAACTTTTAATAAAAACCCCATGAAGCAGTGGACTTTTTCTTACAGTAGGAGGATTGACAGGCCAGCTTACCAGGATTTAAACCCATTTGAGTTCAGGCTCAACGAATATTCTTATATGAAAGGCAATACCGACCTGAGGCCGCAATACACCAATAGTTTTGGGGTGACCAATGTGTATAAGTATAAACTTACCACTTCATTTAACTATAGCCATGTAAAAGATATTTTTGCCCGTGTACCCGATACAACTGATAAAACAAAAGGGTTTTTAACCAAAAAGAATTTGGCTACACAGGATATTTTTGCCTTGAATATCAGTTATCCTTTCCAGTATAAGAAATACAGTTTTTTTGCAACCCTCAACTCCAACTATGCCCATTACCAGGCCGACTTTGGCGGTGGTGACCGGAACATTGATTTAAAAGTTTTCGCCCTTACCTACTATATGCAAAATAGTTTCAAATTTGGTAAAGGATGGACAGGAGAGCTTTCTGGTTTATATATTTCACCATCGGTATGGCAGGGAACCATAAAGTCAGATGCCATGGGTATGGTGGATGTAGGCCTTCAAAAAACAATCTTAAAAAATACCGGCAACATAAAACTTGTAGTGAGTGATATTTTTAAAACTATGAAATGGGGAGGGAAATCTGATTTTGCCGGTGTAAGCAGTACGTTTAACGGCCATGGTGAATTAACCCAGGTGAAATTAAATTTTAGCTACAGATTTGGTAACAGCCAGGTAAAAGCTGCACGCCAGCGTAAAAGCGCCATAGAAGATGAAAATAAACGTACCCAGCAAAGCGGCGGACAAATGGGCGGCAATTAATATTGTGTAAACTAAATTTTGGGGTTAAGTATTTATTGCATTTTAAACGATTCCATAAACTTGGTAGTGAAGTTACCATTGCGGAAATCTTCGTTTTCCATCAATTGTAAATGAAAGGGAATGGTGGTTTTAATTCCTTCAATTACATATTCACTAAGCGCCCTTTGCATGGTATCCAGCGCTTCTTCTCTTGTACGGGCAACAGCAATTAATTTTCCAATCATGCTATCGTAGTATGGTGGAATAGTATAGCCGGCATACACATGGCTATCTACTCTTACGCCGTGGCCACCTGGGGTATTTAATACGGTAATTTTTCCAGGGCTTGGTCTAAAATCATTATATGGATCTTCTGCATTTATGCGGCATTCAATAGCATGCATTTGAGGCAGGTAATTGTTACCGCTTACTTTTTCGCCGGCGGCAATTTTAATTTGTTCTTTAATAAGGTCAAAGTTTATTACTTCTTCTGTAACGCAGTGTTCTACCTGGATACGGGTATTCATCTCCATAAAATAAAAATTACGGTGCTTATCTACCAGGAACTCAATGGTGCCTACGCCTTCATAGCTGATAGATGCAGCGGCTTTAATTGCAGCTTCTCCCATTTTATGCCTGAGTTCATCTGTCATAAAGGGTGATGGTGATTCTTCCACAAGTTTTTGATGCCTGCGCTGTATGCTGCAATCTCTTTCACTTAAATGACAAACATTACCGTATTGATCGCCGGCAACCTGTATTTCAATATGCCTGGGTTCTTCTACATATTTTTCCATGTAGATGCCGTCGTTTTTAAAAGATGCCGCCGCTTCAATTTTTGCCGACTCATATGCCTTTTCAATATCTTCTTCTTTCCATACAACCCTCATGCCTTTACCGCCACCGCCTGCAGTAGCTTTTAAAATAATCGGAAACCCAATTCTTACTCCTTCTTTTTTGGCTTGGTACACACTTTCCAATAAGCCTTCTACGCCAGGAACAACGGGAACACCGGCATTTATCATTGTTTGCTTAGCGGTTACTTTATCGCCCATGGCCGTAATCATTTCGGGTGTAGGGCCAATAAACTTTATACCATGTTTGGTGCAAATTTCTGCAAACCTTGCATTTTCTGCCAAAAAACCATAGCCGGGGTGAATGGCGTCGGCATTAGTAATTTCAACGGCTGCAATAATATTAGGTATGTTTAAATAACTATCGGCACTGGCTGGCTTGCCAATACAAACCGCTTCATCGGCAAACTTTACGTGTAAACTGTCTTTATCTGCTGTGGAATAAACCGCTACGGTTTTTATACCCATTTCCTTGCAGGTACGAAGGATACGAAGGGCAATTTCGCCCCGGTTTGCGATTAATATTTTTTTAAACACTGGTTAAAAGTTAATAGTTAAAAATCAAAAAAAATGAGTAACTGAGAAAAACCTGAATAAAGTATGGATACTTTAGGAATGAATTTTGGGTTTTTAATTAGGTTCTACAAGAAATAGGGGTTGATCGTACTCTACAGGGCTGGCATTTTCTACTAATATTTTTACAATTTTACCACTCACTTCACTTTCAATTTCATTAAAAAGCTTCATGGCTTCAATAATGCAAACAACTTTGCCGGGAGTTACCTCATCGCCTACATTTGCAAACAAAGGCTTACCAGGGCCAGCCTGGCGGTAAAAAGTGCCAATCATTGGGCTTTTGATTGTAATGAGATTGTCTTGCTTGGGTTCCTGGGCAGCAGCCGGTGGTTTGTCTTTTGAAATAGCCGGTGCAGGAACTGCCTGGCTTACTGCAGGAGCAGCTGCAGCATTTGTATAAATGGTTTGATTAGGGTCTTTTTTTTGTTTGATGGTAATTTTGGTACCATCTTCCTCAATAGTTATTTCACCAATATTGGTTTTATTTACCAGTTTTACCAGTTCCTGAATTTGTTTAATGTCCATTTTTAATATTTAATATTATTAATTGAAATGGGAAACGGGAAGCTAAGGTAAGGAAAATGATATTGAACCAGGAAGTTTATTTTTTGAGTTTTTCACTAAAAATGCCCTTTTTTTGGGTAAAACTGGGCAAAAATCATTAAAAAGTGCTGTTTTTAGTAAAAAAAAGAAAACCAGCAAATACTGGTTTTAATATAAGGTTGTAGGAGTTCTTGATTAATAATTACTTTACCCTTTCTACGTATTCCCCGGTTTTTGAGTTAATTCTTATGAGTTCGCCTTCATTTACAAATAAAGGTACATTTATAGATGCCCCGGTTTCTAAAGTTGCAGGCTTGAGGGTACGGGTTGCAGTATCCCCTTTTATTCCAGGCTCACTGTAAGTAACCATTAATACTATTTTATCGGGCAGTTCCACACCCATTGGCAGTTCTGTTTCCCCGTTAATGAGTACAGAAACTTCCTGGCCTTCTTTTAAAAATGCGGGTGCATCTACCATTTCTTCGGCAACAGTAATTTGTTCAAAAGTTTCATTATCCATAAAGCTATAACCCGAATCATCTTTATATAAAAATTGGAAAGCTTTTCTTTCCACTCTTACAGGATAAATAGTTTCGCCGCTGTTCCAAGTTTGTTCAATGGTACGGCTATTATCTACTCCTTTTAATTTGGCCCAAACTTTAGCTGCAGCACGTGCCGTTTTATTTTGCCCAAATTCTATTACGGAATATAGGTTGCCGTCAATTTTTAAAATCAGGCCACTCCTGATATCTGCTGTTGTTGCCATAAAATTTTATTATTTTGAGGCTGCAAAAGTAGCAAACCCTTATTTAATTGCGAAATTGAATTCTGGTGAAAATAAGTGCCATTAACTCAAAAATTAAAAGACTTTTGAGGATATTTCTTTAATAAACTTACTACTTAACGTGTGCTATCCTTTACCTTTGCAAGCAGTTTATAAAAAGATAAAACAGATAAATTATGAAAGTAACCGTAGTAGGTGCAGGCGCAGTAGGAGCAACCTGTGCCGATAATATTGCCCGTAAACAAATTTGTGACGAATTGGTAATTGTAGATATTAAGGAAGGTTTTGCAGAAGGTAAAGCCATGGACTTATCGCAAACTGCTCAAATTGAAGGCTTTGATACCAAAATAACTGGAAGCACCAATGATTACAGCAAAACAGCCGGAAGTACGGTTGCCGTAATTACTTCGGGCATTCCTCGTAAACCCGGTATGACGAGGGAAGAACTGATTGGTATTAATGCGGGAATTGTAAAATCTGTTACTGAAAACATTTTAAAATATTCTCCCGATTGTATTATTATTGTTATCAGCAACCCAATGGATACCATGGCTTATTTATCCATAATGAGCAGTGGGCTTCCCAAAAACAGGATTATTGGAATGGGAGGAATTTTAGATAGTGCAAGGTTCCGTTATTTTTTAAGTAAGGCAATAGGATGTTCGCCAAATGATTTACAGGCAACAGTAATAGGTGGCCATGGAGATACTACCATGATTCCCTTAACCAGGCTGGCTACTTATTGTGGCACACCAGTTGCTCATTATTTAAGTGAAGAAGCTTTGAAAAAAGTTGCTGCAGATACAATGGTAGGTGGTGCAACACTTACCGGCTTGTTAGGCACTTCGGCATGGTATGCACCAGGAGCCGCAGGAGCATCGCTTGTAGAAGCTATTGTAAGAGATGAAAAGAAAATGATGCCATGCTGTGTTTACCTTGATGGGGAATACGGCCAAAAAGATATTTGTATTGGAGTACCGGTAATTATTGGCCGAAATGGTTGGGAAAAAATTGTAGATTACAAGCTTAATGAAGAAGAGCAGGCATTATTTAGCAAGAGTGCAGAAGCCGTAAGAAATATGAATAATATACTTTCTACTTTAAATGTGTAGATTTTTTTTAAAAAATAAATTTGAAAAAACCTGTTTATGCGTAAATCAAACCTGGCATTTATTGCCATTTTGCTGAGTTTTGTTTTTCTGGCCTGTCAGAAAGAATTAAGTTTTGGCAATTCAAGCTTCTTAGGCAACTTTACAGCTACCATTGACAGTACCAATTGGGAGGCTACAACCATAAAAGAAATAACCCGGCAGGCTGGTACCATTGCCATTACCGGAAAAAGTTCTAATGGTAATATAATTGTTCTAAGGGTTGCCGATTCCGGGGTACATACCTACGGCTTTCATAATTTAAGTGCAAGCAATGTAGCTGTTTATACCGATGCTGCTTCAGGAAATACAAATGTATTTACTACCAATCAATGGGATTTACCCGGGAATTACGGTTCCTTACAAATTATTTCAATTGACACAGTAAATAAAGTAATGAGTGGCACGTTTAGTTTTAGGGCATACCGGCAGTTCGATTCCCTACAACATATTATTTCTAATGGAATTTTCACAAATATTCCATATACCACATCCAATCCTTTACCCTCTGCTACAGATACATTTAGGGTTAAAGTTGACGGCACTCCATTTACCTATAATTCTCTTACAGGAATTGCAACAGGGGCGCCACTTGATCAAATTGCCATTACTGCATTACAAGGCACTGTTGCACCGGTAGTAGGTTTAACCTTACCTTCTTCTGTAACAACAGGAAATTATACTTTTGAAGATGTAGCAAGTACTATCATTGCGTTATATAATCCTTCCGAAACAATGAGCCTTTTGGCAGACAGTGGCAATATCCAAATTTTGGAACATAATACAGTAACCAAAAGAATAAGGGGAAATTTTGATTTTAAAGCAACACCTCTACTTTCAGATTCGCCAAAAGCTGTATTAACAGAAGGTTATTTTTCAATTATTTATCAATAATTACAAGGGAACTAAAAAATTTGCAATGCCGGTTTGTCCGGCATTTTTTTTAATTTCTTTTTGGCGCTGCTATTATAAAAGGTTAATTTTAATGCTCTAAAATTGCTCTATGCAAATATTTTTACCCAAAAAAATTGTACTCCTGTTTTTTTTCTGTTTTTTTTCTGTTTTATCAATTGCACAGCTTAACATTACGCCACAAACTACTGCCAATGCCTTAGCGCAAAGTTTGGTAGGCACTGGTATTACTATTAGCAATGTAACTTTTACCGGCAACCCTTTAATGGCTGGTTATTTCAGGGCGCAAAACAATGCTGGATTGGGAATAGATACAGGTATTGTACTTACTAATGGCCGGGCAAAAACTACAGGCGGCAATACCGGGGTAAATGACGATGCAGGGCAATTAGCTTCTACGGGCTGGAGCCTTGCAGGCGATGCCAACCTTGCCACAGCAATAAGTTCACCGGTAGGTGATTTGCATGATGCCTGTATTTTGGAGTTTGACTTTGTTCCATTGGGTGATTCCATAAAATTTAATTACGTATTTAGTTCGGAGGAATATACACCGGCTTTTGCCTGCCCCGATTTATCGGGCGGCGGTTATAATGACGCATTTGCATTTTTTATTTCGGGCCCTGGATTTCCTACCTTACAAAATATTGCTCTGGTACCAGGTACTTCATTGCCTGTTTCAATATTTAATGTAAATAATGTACCCGATTTTTCCGGCACAGCGCTTTGCCCTAATAACCCAACTTATTATGTTGATAACCCAAGCAATGCATATTTTTCTCATGATGGCCACACTACAGTATTAAGGGCTTTAGCCGTGGTACAACCCTGCCAAACCTATCATTTAAAATTAGTTATTTCCGATGTTGGCGATGGCGTTTGGGATAGCGGAGTATTTTTAGAAGCCGGAAGCTTAAGTTCAAATATTTTGGCATTAACAACCGTTACCGATTTAGATACTTCAGGAATTAATTACCTGGTAGAAGGTTGCCGCCCTGGAACAATCACCATTAAAAGGCAAAGCATAACCCCGTTTCCACAAGTGGTAAATTTATACTATAACGGTACTGCAATTAATGGTGTAGATGTACAAACTTTGCCGCCTTCAGTAACAATTCCGGCAAACCAGGATAGTGTGTTATTAAATTTAATACCCATTGTAGATAATGTAGAAGAAGGAATTGAGCTATTGGAAATAAGTAATTTGCCGCCCTGTGCAAGTACGGGCTCACCACAAAATACCATTATTATACAAATAAGGGATTACGATACCCTTACCATTGGCCCCGGACGTAACCCTGATACGGCATTTATTTGCCGTAATGCTGTATTGCCATTAGTGGCAAACAGTGGTTATACAAACTATGACTGGACACCCAATATTAACTTAAGTAATGCCAATATTCAAAATCCTTTAGCTACACTTACCGATTCCATAGCAAATTATTTTTGCACAGCTACCGTAGGCACTTGTGTGGCCAAAGATTCTTTGAATATAAAATGGAAGCAAATATGGCTGCAATCAAAAACCGATATTCTATGTAATAATGGAACTACCGGAAAAATATTGGTTCGCACCAGTACCGGATGGCAAGCACCTGTTGTGTTTCAGGCAAATTCAGGCGCATGGCAAAGTTCACCACTGTTTAATAACCTTTCTGAGGGCAATTATGTAGTACGTGTAAAGGATGCATCGGGTTGTATGGATAGTATTGTTGTAAACCTGGTACAATCTTACCCGGATTTATTAGTAAATGCCATAGATACCACTTTTGCTTCCTGTTCCGGAAATCCGGATGCTACCATTACGATTCAAGCAGGTGGTGGAAGAACGCCTTATACGTATTCCATAAATAACGGAACGGTAAGTACTCCGTTCCAGGCTTCAAATATTTTCAATGTATTACAGGGAAATTATACCATTACTATAAAAGATGCCAATGGCTGTATTGTAACAGACCTACGAACAATAGCATTAAAAAACGATTTAACAATGAGTTTTACCGGCGTGCCTGTAATTTGTGAAGGAACCAGCAGTAACCCTTTACCACTGGTTTCAAATGCTATCAGTTATTTATGGTGGCCATCAGGAGGCTTAAGCAGCACTAATGTAAAAAATCCCATTGCCAACCCGGTAGTTACCACAAAATATTATGTAAAAGGTACAAAAGGGGTTTGTATTTCTACAGATAGTATTATAGTAAATGTAAACCCTGCGCCAATTCCCAATGCCGGGGCCGATAAAACGATTTGCTTTGGAGGAAATACAAGCCTCACAGGAAGTGGCGGAACACAATTTAACTGGAGGCCGGTAACTTATCTTGACGATATTCATGCCGCATCACCCAATGTTATAAATCCAATAGATAATAAATCCTATTACCTCGAAGTTATAGATGTAAACGGATGTATTTCTTTGTTTGAAGATACAGTTAAACTTTCTGTTACACCTGCAGTAAAATTATTTGCAGGTTACGATACGGTAGCGGCAATGGGCCAGCCCGTTCAGTTATTTGCATACGAAGTAGGGAATAGTGGTGTAATAAGGTACAGCTGGGAGCCTTCCACCGGATTAAATGATGCAACTATTGGAAGCCCGGTAGCAACATTGTACAACGATGTAGTATATTATGTTACGGGTTATACCAGTGAAAACTGTAAAGGCAGCGCCGTAGTAAAAGTAAAAGTGTACAAAGGGCCAGATATTTATGTGCCTACAGCATTTACACCCAATGGTGATGGTTTAAATGATTTACTAAAAGCCATTCCTGTAGGTATGAAAATAAACCAATACTTTAAAATTTATAACCGCTGGGGGCATCAGGTATTTGCTACATCTGATTTTCACAGGGGATGGAACGGCAGGCTTAAAGATGGAAATGTTTCTACCGGCACTTATGTATGGGTTGCTCAGGGTATTGATTATTTAGGCAGAACTGTTTTTAGAAGAGGTTCTGTATTAGTTCTTCCTTAACAGTTTTTGAAGAAAAATTAAGTAACAGGCAATAGAATAAAATCCAGTTGCCTTTTTAATTGATTGTTTTTTATATAGTAAAGTATTGACTTGTTTTCCCCAAACGTAAGTATTTAGCTCAAAATCAGATATTTAGAATTTTTATTTGTAAAAGTGAACATTTTTTATATTTTTGCAGTTCTATCCGCTGTATGAAATAATTCATCATCCTTGAAAATCTACAATAAGAGATTTGCACTCCCCTAACAATGCATCTTCTCCACAAAATCTGATATTTCCTAAGTATTCTGCACACTTAAAGTTTATCTGAACTATTCGTTTAGTTTTTAGACGCATTTTATTATCCATGTTACTTTGTTAAAGCCGGCAGTTTTTACTTAAAAGAAATATTGAAACATGGAAAAGTTTTACGCATTTGTGGGCAAATTACCCTTCAACTCCAAAAGAGAAAATGGCCGTGGCCCAGTAAATATATTTTTTATTGCTTGCTTTTACTTTATTGCTGCATTATTCATGCTACTTAATAGTGCCTCTGCACAAACCTGGACGAGATCCAGGCCAATCACTTTAACTCCGGCAACAACCGTTGCAAATTACCAGGTAAAAGTTACCATTACTACGGCTATTATGGGAAACCCATATACTGATATGAATAGTGCTGGCAATGATATTCGTTTTTATGATGCTTCTTATACTCCTTGTGCATACTGGATAGAAACTTTTAGTAATGCCGGTACATCCATTATTTGGGTAAAAGTTGCTAATCCTTCCACAACAATTTATATGTATTATGGAAATGCTATAGCAACGGCTGTTAGTAATGCGGATAATACATTCGATTATTTTGAAGATTTTAAAACAGATATTTCAGGCAGGTGGACAGTGGCGTCCACTAATGGTTCTGTAACGCAAAACACAGCAGGAACAGGTACTGTAACCATGAGCAATACCAGCAATGCCGGTGCAAACGGGATAAGCAACACAAGCCCTTTTACTACAGCTTCCACATCGTTTTTTTTAGAAACCAAACACAGAGAATCTGCCTATCATCGTAACAGGATATATGCCGCTGCAGCAAACATGGGTTTTTCTCCTACAGGATTTGATTATGGATATTTCAAAAATCCTGCAGCTGCAAATACTGTTTCAGAAGTTTTTTGGAATGGTTTTTCGGGAACAAATTTGCTTACCCAAAATAATGATTATTTAACCCGTTGGTTAATTACCGATGGTTCCACTTATAATTATTTTACATACAATTGGCCAGGTTATACCGCATTAGATGCTGTGAATAGGAATACTACTGTTGCAGCTACCATACGATATATACATTTCAGGGTTACAGAAGCAAACAATACTTCCATAACAGTAGATTGGGTGAGGGTGCGAAAATCCCAGGCAACAGACCCGTTAACAACTGTGGGTATAGTTGTGAACCATTCATCCAGCCCTGCAATTACAGCTTTCTCACCGGTAACAAGTGTATGTGTAAATACAGATTTCACCATTAACGGTACAAACCTGGATAATGCATTTTTGGTAACCGTTGGTGGAACGGCAGTAAATATTGTAAGCAATTCCAGCACCCAAATTGTTGCCAATAGCGCTACTGCATTATCGGGTACAGTGGTAGTGCAAACGCCATTGGGTGCAGTGAGCAGCGCTGCATCTTATACTATTGATGCTTTGCCTTTAATAGGGCCTATTTTGGGTGGAGCCACAAATGTTTGTGTAGGGAGCAATAGCCCTGCATTTACTAATTCCAATGCAACGGGAACATGGTCGGTAACCAATGGTACAGGCCAGGCTTCAATAAATACTTCGGGTATATTAAATGGAATTAGCCCGGGAACCGTTACAGTAAATTATGAAGTTATAAATGGCAGATGTACATTGGTTAATAATAAGGCTGTTAATATTGTAGCACTACCTGTTGCTTCGCTTACAGCAACGGAAACATCTGGCATTGCATATGACGATAATATTATTTGCCAGGGAGATAATGTAAGCTTTACTGCAACTGCAGGTTATACGAACTATGCATTTAAGCTAAATGGCATTACCGTACAATCTGGTTTATCAAATACTTTTAATACCACGGCATTAAACAATGGCGTAGTGGTATCGGTAGAAGTAACCAACAGCAACTCTTGTGTAATTACTGCAAACAGTATTACGGTTACCGTAAATCCCATTCCATCTGCTTTGATGAATGTTACCGAAGGCTCAGGCATAATAAATGACAATGCTATTTGCGTTGGCGCCAATGTAACCTTTCAGGCAACGGCAAATGCAGGCGCTACATTTGTATTTAAAGTAAATGGAATGCCAATGCAATCTGGCACATCAAATATTTATAGCAGCACAACTTTAAACAATGGCGACCAGGCTACCGTTGAAGTAACTAAAAATGGTTGTACAGCAGTTTCAGCAGTTGAAACCATTACGGTATATCCTTATCCTGCAGGAACATTGGCTTTTTCAGAAAATTCGGGCACTGCAAATGATGGCTCAATATGCATAGGATCAAATATTACTTTTACGGCACCACAAAGCGGAAATAACAATTTTGTATTTAAAGTAGATGGCAATATAGAACAAGCGGGCGCATCAAATATTTATAGTACTACTGCTTTAACAACAGGCCCACATTCGGTAGTAGTGGAAGTAACCAGCGTAAATGGTTGTACAACAATTTTTGATGCAGTACTTATTGTAGTTTATAATTATCCGGTAGTAGCCTCAATAACAGGGCCGGTACAGGTTTGTGAAGGCAGCTCTGTAACATTGGCCAATGCAACATCTGGTGGAAACTGGAGCAGCAGTAATCCTACAGTGGCAACAATTAATCCTTCGGGTTTGGTTTCGGGTATTTCTGGAGGTACAACGGTTATTAGCTATAGTTTTACAACAAATGGTTGCGAAACAATTGTTACTTATAATTTTACCGTAAATGCATTACCCACAGGTGTAATTACCATCACAGAAAATTCGGGCATTACAGCAAATGATGGAATTATATGCTCCGGTGATGGAATAAATTTTACTGCACCTTCAGGATATAGTAATTACCAGTTTTTTTATGGCTCCATTGAAGTATCCAATGGCCCGTCAAATGTATGGCCTCCTGCACTTACAACCGGAGGCCAGGTATCTGTAGTAGTTACTACTTCGGCTGGCTGTATCGCTTCCTTAGGCCCGGTTAATTTTAACGTAAACCCTTTGCCAACCCTTTCTTCTATAACTGGCACAATGAACGTTTGCGTAAATGCAATAACAGATTTGGATAATGCACAGGCAGGTGGTGTATGGAGCAGTTCAAATACCACAATTGCTACTGTAAATCCTGCAAATGGGGAAGTAACCGGAGTTTCGGCTGGAATGGTTAACATTAACTATACATATACCAATGCCAATAATTGTTCAAGCAGTGTAAATACAATAGTTACTGTAAATGCATTGCCTCTTATTACCCTTAACGGACCCAATCCAATTTGCCCGGGGTCTACAAACAATGTTTATACCACAGAAAGCGGGCAGGCAAATTATGTATGGACTATAGTTGGCGGTGTAATTACCGCAGGCGGAACATCTACCGATGATAACGTTACCGTAACCTGGAATTTAACCGGAACACGAACCATCTTTGTAAATTATACCAATGCTAATGGTTGTACTGCAACTACATCTGCAACAATAACCAATGCACCAAGTACGCCAGCACCTTCATTAAGCGGGCCTTCGCCTGTTTGTTTAAACAGCACTAATAATATATATACAACCGATGCAGGAAAAATTGATTATGATTGGACGGTTACCGGTGGTATTGTTACCGGCGGCGGTACTGCTACCGATAATACCATTACTATAACCTGGAACACTATTGGCACACAAAGCGTAAGTATTAATTATGCAGATGCAGGCACCGGTTGCCGCAGTGCAAACCCTACAATAAAAAATGTTATTGTGCATCCATTACCGGCTGCAACAATTTCAGGAACGGCAGCAGTTTGTCAAAATGCAAGTGGAATTGTAGTAACCTTTACCGGAAGCGGTGGCACTGTGCCCTATACTTTTACTTTTAATATTGATGGAGGCGCCAGCCAAACCATCAGTACATCAATATGGTCAAGTTCGGTTAGCTATTTTGTGCCAACTGGTACACCGGGTATTTATAATTATAACCTTGAATCGGTATCGGATAATACAGGATGTTCAAACGTACAACCCGGAACAGCAACTGTTACAGTAACCGCCCAACCTAATGCATCTATTGCTTATGCCGGAAGCCCTTTTTGTACAACATCAACTCCTGTTTCTGTAAACCAAACGGGTACTGGCGGCGGCTCTTACAGCAGCAGCCCGGCTGGTTTGGGTATTAACGCTTCAAGTGGATTAATTACTCCGGGTAGCAGTACCGCTGGAACTTATACCGTAACTTATAGTGTTGCTCCTGCCGGAGGATGTTCATTATATACAACAACTACGCAGGTAACCATAACACAGGCAGTAAATCCTGCTACTACTATTTCTTATCCTTCATCCGGAAGTTTCTGTTCAAATGCCTCTTTACAAAATGTAACTATTTCCGGTACTTCTGGCGGAACCTTTTCTTCAACTACAGGTTTAATTATCAATGCATCAACAGGTCAAATTGATCCATCTGCAAGCACGCCCGGAAATTATACGGTAACTTATGAGATATTACCTGCAGGAAATTGTGCAGGCTTTATAACAACCACAAGCGTTTCAATTATACAGGCGCCATCTGCAAGCGCAGGAAGTAATATGCAAATTTGCTCAGATGCCAGCAATGTAACAATTGGTGCAAGCGCATCTGCTTTAAATTATAGTAGTGTATTATGGACAAGTAATGGAAGTGCAGGTACAATTACCAATGCAAGTTCATTAAACGGAGCTACTTATACGCCAAGTGTTGCAGACATAGCTTCAGGCGGTATTATCCTTACATTAATCATTAATGGCAATAGCCCATGTGCATCGGTACAAAGTACAATAACTGTTTCTATAACAGGAGCTGCAACAGCGGTAGCAGGAATTGATATACACGCTTGTGCCGGTTTATCAAATGTAAATATAACAGCCGGTTCATCTGCAAGTAATTATTCTTCTGTAATGTGGAGTGGAGGCGCCGGTACATGGTCCAATGCTACATCACTTACTACAGCAACCTATTCACCAACAGCTGCAGAACAATCTGCCGGTAGTGTTTCTATTACTTTAACCGCAATTGGAAACAGCCCATGTGGTAATGCATTTGTTGTTAAAACAATGTATATTCATCCTTTACCTACAGTGCCGGTAATTAACCCGGCCAGCCAAACGATGTGCCAGGGTTCAATACTCCCTGTAAGTTCTACCACGGTAACCACATCAGGCTCTGCAACCGCATCATCGGGCAATATTAACCAGGGTATACCTGATTTTAATGCAGGGGGAAGAACTTCAAATATAGCAATATCAGGCATTCCTGCCGGAGCTATAATTGATAGTGTACACGTTGGTTTTAATATAACTCATTCAAGAGATGGTGATATCATTATTAATATTAAAGCACCCAACAACAATGTTTTAAATTTAGTAAACCGCAGAGGAGGAAATGGCGATAATTTTACCAGTACAATTATAAGCAGCGAATCTTTAAATCCTGTAAATGCCGGTGCATCGCCATTTACCAGTACTTACTCTGCCGATGCTGCTTTAGGGGTAGGAGCAACAGGCAACAATTCTAATGTTGCAGTATTTAATGGTTTATATGCTACAGCCAATGGCAACTGGACATTTAGCGTAAGAGACGCAAGGCTATTTCAGGGTGGTACGTTAAACAACTGGAACCTTATCATTTATTATCACACTATTGCACCTGCACCAGTAACCTGGAGTCCGCAAACAGATTTATATACAGATGCTGCAGCAACGGTTGCTTATACCGGATCAGCAATTGCAACAGTTTATGTGAAACCTTCTACAGCAGGCAATAAAATTTATACGGCTACAACTACAGATGGATATGGCTGTACACGTGCATCAAATTTTAACCTTACTGTAAATCCCAAGCCTGTAATTAGCATGAATGCAGATTATTGCCTTGTACCCGGCAAGGTAAGAGTTAGCGCTACTGCATCACCTTCGGGTACTTTTTTGTGGAGTACCGGAGCAACAACTAGTTTTATTGATGTAGATGAAGCAGATGATTATTTTGTAACGGTTACCACGCCTCAAGGTTGCCAATCAACTTCTTCACTTAGTGTAGCACAGGAATTAGTAGTGAATGGCGATTTTACCGCAGGCAATACCGGTTTTTATACCGACTATACTTATGTACCTCCTCCCGGAACACCTACGAGTTTATATCCCGAAGGGTATTATGCAATTGATGTAAATGCACATGATTACCATAATTTATTTTGGGGTAAAGAACATTCTACCAATGCTCAAACCGGCAATTTTATGATTATTAATGGATATCCGGGATCTTCAACAGCTGTAATTTGGGAACAAACCGTTACCGTAAAACCCAATACCGATTATTATTTTAGCGCCTGGGGAATGAACCTCAATCCTGCCTTGCCTGCAAAACTTCGCTTTGAAGTAAATGGGGTTCAAACTGGGGTAGTGGCTGATTTAAATCTTGCACCTAAGCCTACAAATGCCGGACAGGTAAACATTAATAACTGGATAAGGTTTTACAGTAACCCAACCTGGAACTCCGGTTCGGCAACAACGGCAGTTATCAGGATAATTAATTTAAATCCAGCACTGGGAGGAAATGATTTTGGTTTAGATGATATTTCTTTTGGTACATTATCCACATTTATTAAAGGGCCGCAAGTGGTTAATAGCGATGTTCAAAATAAATGTGTAAACACGCCAATTGATGAAATTTCTTACCAGGTAGGTACCGGTGGAACCGGACCGTTAATTACGGGCTTACCCCCCGGTGTAACCACTTCATTTAACGGTATTACGCTTACTATTAATGGTAGCCCTACAGTACCCGGAATTTATAATTATAAAATTAAAACGCAGGGAAGTTGTAACCCCGATTCTGCAGTAGGAGTAATAGATGTGAAACCCGATGCCACGCTTTCACTCAATTCCGGTAGCAATAACCAGGAAATTTGTTATAATTCTTTATTAAATCCTGTAACATATGCAGTAGGTGGTGGTGCAATATCAGCCAATGTATCCGGCCTGCCTACAGGTATTACTGGTAATTATAGTAATGGAACATTAACCATTTCGGGTATTGCTTTACAAACCGGGAGCTTTAACTTTACTGTAACCACTACAGGTACCTGTGTTCAAAAATCCGAAAACGGGCAAATAACAATTTACCCTGTAACCGTTGCAGGCAACCTGGCCAATAAAGTAATTTGTAATGGAGGTAGCGGAAGCTATACCATTACCGGTATTACAGGCTCGGTAAAAAGATGGGAGTCATCAACCGATGATGGTGTAACCTGGGATACCATAAGCAATACAACCAATACGCAAGGTTTCTCCGGTATTTCTCAAACCACCATTTTCAGGGCGGTTGTGCAAAGCGGTGTATGTACAGAATTATCTTCTACTGGCGGTAAAGTGGGCATCCATAATATGTGGGAAGGAAAATACAGCAGCGATTGGAACGATCCTTTAAACTGGAGCGATGGCGCTGGAGCAAATAATTCATTATGTCCTTCTGTAGTGATTCCGGTAATACCAACAGGTTATTTTTACCCGGTATTAAATTCCGGCACACCCAACCTTATTGTAAATTTAGATATTAAAACTGGCGCTTCCGTTGTAATTTCAAATGATGCTATGCTGCCCATAGCTGGTGCAATTACCAATGCAGGTAGTTTTGATGTAACCCATGGCGGTATTAACCTCAATGGTATTTCAACTCAACTTGTTAGCGGCAGTATGTTTTTAAACAATACTATTAAAACATTAAAATTTGAAAATAATGTAAACATCACGGCTGGTGCAGGTAATATGCTTAATGTTACCAGCCTTGTAGATATTGGCCTGGTAAATAATAAAACCCTGCAAACAAATGGTAACCTTACTTTAAAATCAAGTGCAGCCGTTACAGCAAGTATGGGGCGCATATTTGATAACAACCAGGTATTGGGCGATGTTACCGTGGAAAGGTATATTCCATCAGGAAGAAAATGGAGATTTTTAGCGGTACCAACCAATACCACACAATCAGTTAAAGATGCATGGCAGGAAGCTGCAGCCACAGAAGCTTCAAACCCGGTACCGGGATTTGGCACACAAATAAGCAGTTATTTCAGCAACCCTACAACTTTAGGTTTTGATGCGTTTTCTCCAGGCGGGCACAGCATGAAGTATTGGAACGAAGCAACACAACAATATATTCCTCAGCCGACCACCAATGTTACGAATATCAACAATAGTAAAGGATATATGATATTTATAAGGGGAGACCGTACATCCACAGTTTCTGCTCCCACAAGTACCACTACGGTTTTAAGAACAAAAGGCCCGCTTAAATCCAAAAACCAGTCGGTTAGTTTTTCAAGTGTGCCTATGAACAATTTTGTATCGGTAGGCAACCCTTATGCATCGGCTATAGACTTAAGGCAAATTGGTAAAGTAAATGTGTCGGATGTATATTATGTGTGGGATCCCAAGCTTGGAGGCTCTTATGGCCTGGGTGCTTTTCAAAAAATAACCGTTACCGGATCTTCCTTTACCATAATACCCGGAGGTGGGAGCTATATTGGTTTAACCGATCCAAGGGTGGAATCTGGCGCTGCATTTTATGTACAGTCTGCCGGTACAGGAAATGGTTCTGTAAACTTTACGGAATATGCCAAAACTACAGGCAGCCGTGAAGTAAACCGTAATGGAAACCTTACCGACGACAGGAAAATATTAAAGGTAATATTGGAAACCGATGAAGGAAATGTGGTAAGCAAACTGGATGGCGTAATGGTAGAATTTGGCGACATATACAGCAACGATGTAAATGCAGATGATGGCGCTAATATCTCCAATACAGGAGAAAACCTGGCTATTCAAAAGCCTTCAAGGAACATTAGTGTTGAAAGACACGCACCGGTAATTGCGGAAGATACTATAAAGCTCAATTTTGTGAGGCCAAGGGCACGCAATTATCGTTTTGTATTGGATATGCAAAATATGCAAAACGGCTTACAGCCATGGTTAATAGATAATTTTACCCAGGTACAATTGCCAATTGAAATGGATGGCGAAACCCTTTACAATTTTGCTGTAACAACTGCCCAGGGTGCTTCTTCACCTAACAGGTTTATGATTATTTTTAAACAGGCAGTAACCCTGCCGGTAACATTTATACAAGTTAATGCCAAAAGAAATGCAGACCGTACAATTGCCGTAAACTGGAAAGTAGCCAATGAAATAAACATTACAAAATACGAAGTAGAAAGAAGCCCGGATGGGATTATATTTACAGGAATCCTCACATCGGATGCAAACAATGCATCGCAATATGCAAAAACCGATTTAAGCCCTTTTGCTGCGGTAAATTACTATCGTATTAAAGCATTTGACTTAGATGGCTCGGTGAAATATAGCCCCATTGTAAAAGTGGTTGCCGAAGGCCAATTTCCCGTTATAGCCGTGTATCCAAACCCGGTAAAGCATAAAGAAATGCAATTACATTTTGAAAATGTACTACAGGGTAAATACAGGGTACAGGTATTAAATGCAACCGGGCAATTGCTGGTTGCCGAGGTATTAAATGTAACCGGTAATACCATTAAAATGATGCCACTCCATAAAATAGCTTCAGGAAATTATACGGTTACTGTTTTAGATGAAGCGGGAACTCAAATAGCTCAACAAAATATTTTTGTTGAATAAAACTGTCCCTAACTTTACATGAATAATAAAGGGCAGGATTGCCCTTTTTTTATTTGGCGCAATTAAATTTTTAAGAAAACCACAGGTAAGATAACTTTTCTGCAAATTTTGTCGTCATTTTAGTAGTGTTTTTGTAAAAAAATAATTTGATAAAATTAGATTGCTATTTTCCATTTTAATTGTATTATTGTTTATTCCGTTCCCCTGCAAACAAGCATTATTAATTTGTTGTTCAATATTTTAAACGCTTTCATGTATGGGGAAAAATTTACGCCTTATTGTGATTACTTTATTGGCTTTAAACATTTATTCAGCCAATGCACAGGTTTCCAGTTATCTTTTTGCACAATCCAACGACAGCTATGTACCTATTGTAGCAAATGCAGGCACTACACCTGCAGATATTTTTGTTTCTACATGGGATGATTTGCAGAATGCAACTGCAATAACTTTGCCGTTTCCGTTTATTTACAATGGTACTTTACATCCAACGGGCACACCTGTAGGCATTGATACCGATGCCTGGATAGCTTTTAATCCCGGAACCATGACCGGTAATTTTGCTGGAGGCTCATGGGTTAGCATAGGAGACCAAACCGGCGTGTATTTATATGGTACTGCCAATAATAATGGTTTTTCAGGCTTTAATGGTGATTTGCACCACCGTATATTTACAGATATTGTGGGTAACCTTTCCAGCGGCAGCCCTATTATCACAAATATTGCCGGGGCAGAGTTTGATGATATAAGAATTGGTACCCGTATAGAACATGCAAATATTCCCAATGGAGCGGTAGTAAGAGCTTTTAATACCTCAACAGGAACCATAACGATGAGTGCAAATGCAACGGCAAATGCCAATAATGCAACTTTATCTCCGAAGTCAAGTATTTACTTTAAAACCATTGGAACCTCACCCAACAGGCAATTGGTAATACAATGGACGCAAATAAGGAGGTTTGGAATTGGATATGAAAATACTGATAATTTTAGCTTTCAAATGATTTTGAATGAAACTAGCAACAGCCTCCAGGTGAGGTTTGGTGATTGTGCTTCTTCTTCTGCAACCAATTTAAATTTACAGGTAGGTCTCAGGGGCGCAACCAGCGCCGATTTTAATGCAAGACAATCCTCCACAGGCTGGCCAGGCAATATTGCAGCAACAGCAAACAACCAGCACATTGTTTTAAATAATACACTTGCGCCTTCTTCCGGTTTAACTTTTACCTGGTATCAATGTGTTACTGGCCCGGGAAATGCAGGAGCAATAAGCGGCAGCAGCCCAGTATGCCCAAATTCCAATCAAACCTATACAATTCCGGCTGTTTCTGGTGCAGCTTATTACACCTGGACCTATTCGGGTACAGGCGCAACTTTCTCTGCTACTACATCTTCACCAAGCAATATTTTTACGTATGCATCAAATGCAACCAATGGCACTATAACCGTTACTCCTGTAAATGCATGTGGTACTGGATCAGGTTCAACTAAGCCCATAACATTAACCGTTGTTTCGCCCGCATCTATTAATTATACTTCAGGCCCAAATTTTTGTCCTAATCATTCCCCGGCAAATGTTACTTTTAGCGGGCCAGCAGGTGGTAATTATACCGCTACACCTTCGGGGCTTACGCTCAATGCTACTACCGGTTTAGTTACGCCATCTTCCAGCACTTCTGGTAATTATACCGTTTCCTATAATTATTCCAGTAATGGTTGCCCGGTAAATGCTACCGCCAATGTGAACATTAAGCCCAATGTTCAAATTACTTCATCAGCTACTCCTGCTACAATTTGTGGCTCAGGAAATGCACAATTAAATGCCCTTGCAGATGGTGGCAGTAGTTATTCTGTATCGCCAATTACACATAATTTGTTAACTCCTTCGGGCTCACCAACGGTTATTTACAATAGTTATACAGATGATGGTGTGTCTCCGGCAATACCTCTGCCTTTTACATTTAATTATTATGGCCAAAGCATCACACAATTGTTTGCGTGCACTAATGGTTTTATTCAACTACAAAATTCTACAGGTAGTTCCCTTACCCCGCAAACTTTGCCGGATGCTACTGACCCAAATAATATTATTGCGCTTGCATGGGATGATTTGGTGCTTGACCCTGACGACCATCCCGGTGCAAATATGAGTTGGTTTGTAAACGGCGCTTCACCAAACAGGGTAATGGTAGTTGCATTTACTACTTTAAGATTTTTAGGTCTATCAGCAAGTACAGTTACCGGGCAAATAAGGTTGTATGAAAACGACAACCATATTGAAGTGCATGTAATGACCGATGATTTAGGCAATAATTATTCTAAAACACTGGGTATAGAAAATAATACAGGAACTTTGGCAGTAACTCCTCCAGGCCATAATAATACCGGCTGGAATGCTACCACTCCCGAAGGATGGAGTTTCACAACATCTAATTATACTTACAGTTGGTCACCCGCAACTTTTTTAAATAATACCAGCATAAGTAATCCACTTGCAACAGCAGTAAATGCCACTACTAATTATACAATAACCGTAACCAATACCACTTCGGGCTGTATTAATTCCGCTAATGTAAATGTATCTTACAACAACCCAAACCTTACTTCCACAACGCCAGGTAGCCGTTGTGGTTCAGGCACAGTTGTGCTTAGCGCTACTGGTTCGGGTAATGCTTTAAACTGGTATAATGTTTCCTCTGGTGGAACTTTATTATTTTCCGGGGCAAGTTATACAACGCCAATTATTAGCAGCACTACTAATTACTGGGTTGCTGCTGCAGATGGGTCTGTAAATACCAAAACAATTGGCGCAGGCGCTTTAACCGCCGACCATTCCAATAATGTAAATCCATTCAGGTATTATTTTGGCGCCAGAAAAATACAATATTTAATACCCGCAAGCGAGCTTATTGCTGCAGGGTTAACAGCAGGGCAAATTACCACTTTAGCGCTGGATGTTGTTACTGCTGCCAATACTTATAATGGCCTTGCCATAAGTTTAAAAAATACAGCTACCACCACACTTACGGGTGCTATGGAAGCTGGAACAACACAGGTTTACGGGCCAATAAATTATACGCCTGTGGCAGGTATTAATAATTTTGCTGCTACAGGATTTTCATGGGATGGAACATCTAATTTGCTAATTCAATTTTGCTGGGGAAACAATAATACCGGCGGTACTTCAAGTACAACGGTACGTTATGATAATGTTAGCGGTTATTCTGCATACAGAACCGAATATTACGATAATTATACGTCTGCAACTATTTGTGCTCTTACAACCAACTCTATTAATTCAAGTACAAGGCCAAAATTTATTATCACTGCAAATAATTTTTGCGAAGGAACAAGAACAATGGTTACCGCAACCATTAGCCCAAGTAATACCTGGCTGGGTGTAGATAACAATTGGCTTAATACTGCAAACTGGTGCCCGGGTGTACCAACCAACACTACTGATGTTACCATTCCCAATGGTGTTGCTAACTACCCAATCATAACTACTGCTACACCTGTTGTAAGAAGTATCATTATACAAAACGCTGCCAATGTAACCATTAATTCAGGTGGCCGTTTGAGGGTTTATGGTAATATAAATAATGCCGGTACTTTAACAAATAATGGTACACTGGCAATGACAGGTTCAGCAACACAAGGTTTTCCCGGGCCTGGCAATGTGCCACCTATGAACATACTGGAAATAAATACCAATACTGCTGCCACTACTGCACAATTAACCAAAGCAATAACCATTGCCGGAGAATTAAAACTTACAAGAGGGGTTTTTAACCTGAGTAGTTTTGATGTTACCTTACAATCTGTTGCAACGGGCACTGCAAGCGTTTCAGCAATTGGCGCTAATGCATCTATTGCTTACGGCGCTGGCAGGTTTAATGTAGAACGTTATATTTATTCGGCACGCAAATGGCGCTTTTTAAGCATCCCTACCATTCAAACCCAAACTATAAAGCAAGCCTGGCAGGAAAATCAAAACCCCGGCATAAATGGCGGCCCTGCAGGTTTTGGAACAATGGTTGGCTCTTATTTTGCTAATCCCACAACGCTTGGTTTTGATTTTGCCACACTTAACGGGCACGATATGAAATACTGGAGCAACGATGCCAGCCAAACCTATATCCCTGTGGCACAAACCAGCGATGCAATTGCTACTGCAACCGGTTATATGAAATTTATAAGAGGCGACAGGAGTGTGGGAATGGGTACAGCAATACCGCCAACATCTACAAGGTTACGTACCCGTGGGCAGTTGAAAACCGGGTTACAAACCATCAATTTTCCTGCACTTGCCATTAATAAATTTGTTGCAGCTGGCAACCCCTATGCCTCAGCAATTGATATGCGGAATATTAGCCGAACCAATTTATCTGCCATGTATTATGTGTGGGACCCTAAGCTTACAAACCCGGTAAATGGAGGCAATAATGGAGTGGGCGCATTTCAATTATTTACTTTGCAAACAAGCGGGCCAAGCAATGGTAACTATACTGTTTTTCCGGGAACCGGAAGTTATGGCCCTGCAAATAACATAGATAATAATATTGAAAGCGGCGCAGCCTTCTATCTTAAAACAAATGCTGCCGGCACTTCGTCCATATCCTTTAATGAAGCTTCTAAAACCAATGGCAGCCGTTCTGTATTTAGGATGGGAACAATGGGTGAAGGGGCAAAACTTATGAACTTCCTGGAAACATTTGACGATAATGCAGAACCATATATACTCGATGCTGTAATGGTTGATTTTGGAGAAAACTACAGTAATAATGTGGATGGAGAAGATGCCATTAAATTTAAAAATACCGGGGAAAATTTATCTATTAAAAAAGCAATAGATGAGCTAATGCTTGAAAGACATGCGGGCATTATAGAGGCTGATACAATTTACCTTAACATGGCTAATATGAAAGTGAGGAATTACCGCTTCAACATAAAGGTAGAAAATATGAACTCAGCAGGTTTAAGTGCATGGATGGTAGATAAGTTTTTACAAACCCAACTACCCATTAATTTAGAAACCGGCAGCCAGTTTAATTTTAATATTGAAAATATTGCCGGCTCCTATGCAACTGACAGGTTTATGATTGTATTTAAACAGGCAACGGTAGTTCCGCTTACATTTATTGATGTAGCAGCAAACTGGAATAATGTCAATGGCATAGAAATAAACTGGGTTACTGAAAATGAAATGATACTTTCAAAATACGAAGTGGAGCGAAGCAGCGATGGCCTTCAGTTTAATGCAATTTACAACCAACAACCATTAAATACTGGAGCAAGAGCTACTTATTTGCAAAAAGATGAATTGCCACTTGCCGGCATCAACTATTACCGAATTAAGGCGTATAATGCAGATGGGTCGGCCATTTACAGTAAAATTGTAAAAGTGCTTCCAAAGGCAATGATCAGCAGCATTACGGTTTATCCCAATCCTGTGGTGGAAAGAAATATTTTTATTAAATTTCAAAACCAGCCAGTTGGAAAATATAAAGCAGAACTTAAAGCAGCCGATGGCAAATTAATTTTGAGTGATGTAATTATTATTACCGAAGAAAATTGTATTAAAAAACTAAGCATTAAAAAACATTTGGCACAAGGCGCTTATTTTTTACGGCTGAGCATAAACGAAGAAGTTAAAGCAGATGTTAAGCTGATAGTGAAATAGCGAATTAAACGTCCGAAAATCTTTAGATCTTCTTACTCAAGCCGGTAAACAGGGTAACGCAGGTGCGCCGGTTCGTAATATGGCGAATGTTTGTAAATATAATCCAGGATGGCGCTGGCGTTGGCGGCAAATTTTGGGTCGGCGCTTTTCTTTTCAGATAGTTTTTTTTGAAGTAATGTGTCATTTCTGAGGATTTCAGTTGCAATTTCTTCCCAGCGGTAATCACTATAGCCTTCTTTTTGCTGAAGAATGGCATCAAAAAAATTCCAGCTAAAATAACTGTCTTCTCCTGTTGGTTCCAGCATTTCTACCAAAAACCTGTTTGCCTTCTGGTTAAGATAAATGAGATAATCGCCTTTTAAAAATTTAATTTTTTGCAGCATTTTAGAAGTTATTACTCCGGTATTTTTATGGTGCTTTTCGTAAGGCCAGTTATACGATGAGTAATCATCTATATGGTAAGCAGTAACCTGTAGGGAAGTGTCATTGGGTAATTGCTGCATGTGCACCCCGTTTATTTTTAGCAAATCAATTACTTCATACCAGCCTTGCGCAATAATATAGGCGGTAGGTTTTGTAATAAAATTAACCGGCTTATAGGTATTGAAATAGTTGATGTTTTTGGTAAAAGGTTTTTGGCGGTTATACAACATTTTTTTTAATCCGGTTGCTTCGCTTATAGCGCTGTCGCTTTCATAGCCTTTAAAAATAAGGTTATCATATTTTGCAGTATCTATCACCCATTTTAAAGCAAAGTTTTTTTGTTGTATTGTTAATGCATTGGCCAGTTTCTTTTTTGCCAAAAGGGTATCTGCATTTAAGGCGGTTTTTTGTATCAGCACATTTATTAAGTCGTAAGTAGATTGCACCCTTTGGGCATAAGGTTTAAGCATGTGTGTTTCCGAAATAAAAGCCAGCGTATTAAACATAGCGGCATAGCCGGATGAATACCTGGGTGTTTCGTTAAACATTACAATCCCTTTTTTGGCATTGATATTTGCAAAATCTACATAAGGTATTAAGTCCCATTTTTTTTCTTTCATACCGCTGTACACCTGTGGTTCAAAATCATTTTTCAGCCACTCTCCAAGCTGGCCACCGAGTTTGTTGTATTGCGTGGTAATTAAAGTAATGGTATGTTGATAGTCGGCGCCATCGCTTACATGCGTATCTAAAAAAACATCGGGTTGCAGGTATTGAAATATAGCAGCAAAAGACCGGGCATTGCGGCTGTCGCATTTTGTAAAATCCCTGTTTAAGTCCAGGTTTTGTGCATTTCCCCTAAAGCCATATTCTGACGGGCCATTTTGGTTAACCCTGCTGGTTCCACTGCGGTTTAAAGCACCGCCAATATTGTAAACTGGTATAATGGCAATTACTATATTACCTGGCCAGTTAACTTTTTTTTGCAGCAAATCCCTCGCCATCATCATGCTGGCATCAATACCATCGGGCTCCCCGGGATGAATGCCGTTTAAGATAAATAATACCACTTTATTTTTTTCTTTCCATTGTAAAGGATCAAAAGATTTGTCCTTACTTAAGGTTACCAGGTGCAATGGATAACCGGCATCGGAAAGGCCCATTTCTTTTACAGATATTTCCGAAAATTTGCCGTCGAGGGTTTTGTACCATTCAACGGCTTCAAAATAGGTTGCGGTTTCTTTACCATTTGATTTTTCAAACCTTGTTTGCTGGGCATTTGCATATATGCCTAAAACTAAAACAAGTAAAATTAATGTTGATTTTTTCATAACGCATAAAAAAAGTCCGCTACAAAAGTAGAGGACTTTATAAAATGCCAATAATTTTATTTTTTAACGGTAGATGGTAAAAGAACCGTTTATTACCTGTGAAGGATTATTTATGCGTATAAAATATTTTCCCTGGGTTAATTGTTTTACATCAACATTGATATTTACCTCATTTGCCCTTACTGCCTGTTCTTTTACTTTTCTTCCAGATGCATCAAAAACCATCAGTTGGCTACCGGCCAATAACTTTTCGGTAAGTTTAATGTTTATGCCTTGTGATGTGGGGTTGGGGTATATTACAATATCGCTAATATTGTTGTTTATTCTCACAATAGCATTACCGCTGTAATGAAATTTGCCGTCAATATCTATCATTTTAAGCCGGTAATATACAACCGAAGCAGCAGGTAATTGCCTGTCGGTAAAATTATACCTGGAAAGGTTTTGTCCCGTTATTTCTCCTATTTTATAATAATGAATACCATCAATACTACGCTCAATTTCAAAAACTTTAAAATTGGTTTCCTGCGTGGCCGTCCATTGCAGCAGTACATCATTATTATTCTTTGCCGCAGAAAAATCGATAAGGGTTACTGGAAGTAAACCGGTACATTGCCATATTAATGCAGCATATTCAGGGTGGTCTACAAAAGGGTTACGGTTATGCTGCCCGCTTTGATAATAAACGGCATTGTTGCGGTCTATTTCTTTTTGGCTCACCGGGTCATCCTGCATCCATTGAAACATGGTGCGTAAAAACCAATCATCATAAATCTGCAAACGCCTCATAGCTGCATTACTTTCGTCTGTTGGGCTAAGCAACGCCTCATTTGCACTGCTGTTTTGATACCAGTTGTTTGCAATAATTTGGTCTTCGTACCTTGTTGCAACATATAAAGCAATACGTGCCACATCTCCTTTAAATGCAGCAAAAGGCATAAAAACCGTACCGCTATAACCAAAATTTAGCGAAGCGCCGGTACCCAGCTTGCTTTCATTATCTATGGATTTATAGGTGTAGCTCGTTACATTACCAAAAGGGTAATTACTTTTTCTTCCGTTTACATAACCATCAGTAGGTAATAAGAGTTGAACATCGGAGTACATTGGAGAAGCGCTGCCAAACCATGACTGAGGTGTAGTATGCTCCCTGTTATAACAATCGCCTTCCTGTGAATAATTTCCACATTGGTTGCCGCCATTTGACTGACTGCCATAAATAAAAGAATAAGTTTCGGGTACGCTTGGATTGTTATCATCGGTATAAATATCCCAAATTACATTTCCTGTTCCTGGTTTTATATCAGTATATTGATATGCATTCCAAACACCGGGAGTATAGGAAAGTTGTGTAACATCGGTATTAGTAATATTTTTTAAAACCGTTTTTAGATTTTGGCAACTAAGGCCACTGGCTGCATTATAAAAACCGTTGGGGATTTGGCCTTGTGCCACAATAGCAAAAGCCATTAATAAGTTAGCTAAAAAAGTCTTTTTCATAATAAATTAAGTGTGCGAAGTTACTAAATATTACTACATGGTTTACCTTCTCTTATCAACAACAAAGCCCTTCAACATTTTCATATTGACGGGCTTTGATTTAGTAAAAATGAGAAGGATTATTTAGCTTTTGCTAAGCTGTTTACCTTTTTAGCCAGCTTGCTTTTAAGGTTTGCCGCTTTATTTTTATGGATAGTACCACGCTTTGCCAGCTTATCAATCATTGACGATACAATCGGAAGTTTTTCAGATGCCACTTTATTATCCGTAACGGAACGTATGTCTTTAATAGCATTACGGGTTGTTTTACCGAAATACCTGTTGCGCAGGTTGCGTTTTGTACTCTGGCGTACGTCTTTTTTGGTTGCTGAATGATTTGCCATTCTGTTCTTTATTTTAGGGCTGCAAAGATAGGGAAATTCAGTAAAAAGAGGGCTATTAATTAATGTTTTTTTAAATTAAAGTGCCATTTTGACGATTGGTTAAGCAGGAATTACGGTTTTTGTAATGGAATACTGCTTTATATGAACGATATTTGCAGCCCAAACAGCATTAAATAGGTTAAAACTCAAGGCATGAAGGATTTCCAATATATTACCAGTTCCCATCCATCGTATATTGAAAATTTGTATAATGATTTTGTAAAGGATCCCAACAGTGTGGATACCGATATGCGAAAATTTTTTGAAGGATTCGATTTTGCAGTGAGTAGTAATATTGCTGCACCTGCAAAAAACGGCAGCTTAATTACGCCTGCTGCTGTTTCTACATCCAACCTCGATAAAGAATTTTCTGTTTACCGTTTAATTTCAGCTTACCGTAAAAAAGGCCATCTTATTGCCGATACAAACCCCATCAGGGAGCGCAAAGACCGGCATGCCAACCTTAGCCTGGAATTTTTTGGATTATCTGATACAGATTTACATACAGAATTTGAAGCAGGTAAGTTTATAAGCTTAGGCAAGGCATCGCTGGGTAAAATATTAGAAAAGCTCAATAAAATTTATGCCCAGCATGTAGGCATTGAAATTTCTTCTTTAAATAACGAAAAGAAAATTAACTGGCTTACCCAGGCAATGGAAGTACGCTTTGAAGAAGTGCCATCATTAGATCAACGTAAACGCATCCTGGAAAAATTGAATGAAGCAGTAATGTTTGAAAAATTCCTGCATACCAAATTCATCGGCCAAAAACGATTTAGCTTAGAAGGTGGCGAAACTACCATACCGGCATTAGATGCAATAATTAATACAGCATGTGAAAACGGGGTGGAAGAAATTGTACTGGGCATGGCCCACCGTGGACGGTTAAATGTATTGGCCAATATAATGGGAAAAACCTATGAAAACATCTTTAATGAATTTGAAGGTACCATACCATCAGATACAACTATGGGCAGCGGAGATGTAAAATACCACTTAGGTTTTAGCAGTGAACTGGAAAGTGCATCCGGGAAAAAACTGCATTTGAAATTAGCGCCCAACCCATCTCACCTGGAGGCGGTAAACCCGGTTGTACTGGGCTTTACAAGAAGCAAGGCCGACGTTCTTTACGATAAAAATTATAATAAAATTTTACCCATACTCATACATGGTGATGCCTCACTGGCCGGGCAGGGTGTGGTTTATGAAATTGCCCAAATGAGCGGCCTTAGGGGATATTATACTGGTGGAACCATCCATTTTGTAATTAATAATCAAATAGGCTTTACAACAGATTTTGACGATGCACGAACAAGTGATTATTGTACTTCTTTGGCATCTGCCATACAGGCGCCTGTACTGCATGTAAACGGCGATGATGCAGAAGCCGTGGTGAAAGTTGCAGAAATTGCTGCACAATACCGCAAGGAGTTCAACAGCGATATTTTTATTGATATGCTTTGTTACCGCCGCCATGGCCATAACGAAGGCGATGAACCCAAATTTACCCAACCCAAACTTTATGCGCTTATAGAAAAGCATTTAAACCCACGGGAAGTTTATACCCAATATTTAATTCAAAACGGTGAGCCCGATGCAAAGGACCTGGCCAAAGAAATGGAGAAAAAGTTTTTGGGTGATTTGCAGGAAAGGCTCGATGAAATTAAGCAAAAGCCTTTGCCTTACACTTACCAAAAGCCTGAACTGTGGTGGAAAAGCCTGCGCAAAGCTGTTCTTGCCGACTTTGACAGCTCACCGGTAACGGCATTAAAAACAGATGAGTTAAATAAACTTTTTGAAGGGTTAATGAAATGGCCAGGAAGTTTTAAACCATTAAGGAAAGTAGAAAAACTTTTGCAGGATAAGGTGAAACTTTTTAACGATGAGAAAAAAATTGATTGGGCTACCGGAGAATTACTCGCTTACTCCAGCCTGCTGGTTGAAGGCAAAGATGTGCGGATGAGTGGCCAGGATGTACGCAGGGGCACATTTAGCCACAGGCATGCCTGCCTTAGAGATGAAGAAACCAATGAAATTTATAACCGCTTAAATCATTTTACCGAACAACAATCCCCTTTCAGGATTTATAACTCCCTGTTGAGTGAATTTGCCGTATTGGGCTTTGAGTATGGGTACAGCATGGCCAACCCCAATGCACTGGTAATATGGGAAGCACAGTTTGGAGATTTTTCAAACGGCTCACAAACCATTATTGACCAGTTTATTTTTTCTGCCGAAACAAAATGGCAGCGTATGAATGGCCTGGTTTTATTGTTGCCACATGGCTATGAAGGCCAGGGCCCGGAACACAGCAGTGCAAGAATGGAACGTTTTTTACAACAGGGTGCAGAGATGAATATTGTAGTTACCAATATTACTACTGCTGCAAATTTCTTTCATGCATTGCGCCGCCAGTTGGCATGGCCTTTCCGCAAGCCATTAATTAATTTTTCGCCCAAGGCAAACCTGCGCCACCACGGAAGCTACAGCACGATTACAGATTTTACATCTGGCGGATTTAACGAAGTATATGATGATGTAAACAACCCCGATGCAGCAACTATTACTAAAGTATTGTTTTGCAGTGGTAAAATTTATTTTGAGCTGGCAGAGCGAAAGAAAAAAGAAAACAAAAGCGATGTAGCCATCATTCGGTTAGAGCAACTTTTTCCATTCCCCATCAAACAAATGGAAGCGCTGTATAAAAAATACCACAAAGCCATTTGGTATTGGGTGCAGGAAGAGCCGTTAAATATGGGCGCCGCAGCTTATTTGAGGGTAAATGTTCAAAGTATCAACTTTCATATTATTGCCCGCCCGGCAAGCGCCGCTACAGCAACGGGTTTTAATAAAATACATGCAAAAGAGCAGGAGCAAATAATTGCAACAGCATTTAGTATTTAAAAAAAAATTGAAAAATAAAATTGTCATCAAGGGATTCGCTGGCCATAGTCTGCTTTTACCTTTTCTAAAAGTGCAATAAATTTTTCAACGTTGGGATCGTATCCATATCCTTCCTTTATCAATCTATTGCCTTTATTGTCTAAAAAGAAATAAAAAGGTTGTGCATTGGCGCCAAATTGAGAAACCTGTATATCGGTATTCAATTCGCCCAGTGTTTCTATTTGCTTATTTTGGGTTGCTGATCGGTATTGCTCATTATCGGGAATTTTTACGTTATGCACGTCTACAAAAAGCGAGGCAATAACAAAATCTTCTTTTAAAATTTTCATCACCTTAGAGTCGCTCCAAACTTCGGCTTCCATTTTACGGCAGTTTACGCAATTTATTCCTGTAAAATCCAGCATTAAAGGTTTGTGCAGTTTATTGGCCACATCCTGTGCTTCTTTTAAATCAAAATACGTTACCAACCCGTATTTTTTTACCACTTCCGGTTCGTAAATATGCATGCGCTCATAATATTTTACTGGTGCAGGAAATACATTTGTTGTAGAACTTGTATTTTCGGAATGAGCAGGTAATGCTGCCCCGGTAATATACGCCTGCGTTCCCATGGGTGGAAGAAAAGCTGCAATGCCATTAAGCGGCGCTCCCCACAAACCCGGCACCATATATACCGAAAAACTTAGCGAAGCCATAGCAAAAAACAATCGCATAACTTTTAAATACGGGTGACCAAAATCGTTTTGCGGCAAATCATCATCATGTTTAAATTTCAATTTTCCTAATAGATAAATACCCAGCAATAGAAAAATAACAATCCATAAGGAGAGGTAAATTTCCCTGTCCAGCAAACGCCAGCCCATGGCAAGGTCTGCATTGGATAAAAACTTTAAGGCAAGGGCAAGTTCCAAAAAGCCCAGGGTTACTTTAATGCTGTTGAGCCATCCACCGGCTTTGCCCAAAACACTTAGCTTAGATGGGAAAAAGGCAAACAGCGCAAAGGGCAATGCCAATGCTAGCGAAAAGCCAAACATGCCTATCAGTGGCCCATAATAATTTCCCTGTGCTGCCAATACGAGCAAATTGCCAATGATTGGCCCCGTGCAGGAAAATGAAACCAATACAAGCGTTAACGCCATAAAAAATATTCCGGCAAAACTTCCCATGCCTGCTTTACTGTCTACCTTGTTGGACCAGGATGATGGCAGGTTTATTTCAAAAGCGCCTAAAAAAGAAATGCCAAACAAAAGGAAGATGGCAAAAAATAGCAAATTGGCTATCCAGTTTGTGGCTAACTGGTTTAAAGCTGCAGGCCCGAAAACTACAGTAATTAAAAAACCAAGTAATGTAAATATAAATACTATTGATGCAGCATACAATAAAGCATTTTTTTTGCCTTCGGCAACGCTTTTACTTCTTTTGGTGAAAAAACTCACCGTAATAGGTATCATGGAATAAACACAAGGGGTAAGCAAAGCCAGCAAACCGCCGCCAAATGCAGTGAGAAAAATCCACCACAGCGATTTTCCGACAACATGATTAGTTGCTGCTACTGTATTATTTGTGTTTTCTTTTAAAGTAGCAGAAGGCAACCAAGCCCTTATGGTTTCATCAGCCGGTAAATATTCTTCGCCTTTTTTTACAAATAAAGAAACAGAAGCTTTTAAAAGGATGCTGTCCGGGGTATCAATATTTAATTTTTGCTCCCATACAATTGAGTCAGTATAGTAGTTTACTTCGTAGCCGAGTATATTATCATTTTCTGTTTGGATATTGCCCTTTTCAATAATGCTGCCATTTAAATATTGTTTTAAGCTACTGTCCATTTGTATGGATGAAGCTGCGTCATCGCTTTTTTTAGGTGTAATACTAAATAATTTTATCCCGGGTTCAATAAATGCTTTAATGTATAGTACGGCTTCTTTACCGCTCAATCTTTCTGCATGTGAAGTTAATTTTACACCAAGGCTGTCATTGGCAAATACAACCGGTGCCAAAAAAAAACTGAATAATAAAAGAAAAATATTTTTCGTATATTTTAACATAGTTAAAGTGTGCTTTTTTTTAAGTTTTCATGGGCTAATATAGGGGCAAATATACCTAATCGCTTCAAGATGCCGTTTTCTGAGAATGAATAGCTATAGATTATTTGGCAAGGAATAAGAAAAGTAAACGGAAGAAATTTGAATAATGCTAAGTTTTTAAAAAATTTGGCGGGCTAAATTCATCATAGTATCTTTGCCGTCCTTTAAAAATAATGCCGCGTTGGTCAAGGGGTTAAGACGCCTCCCTTTCACGGAGGAATCACGGGTTCGAATCCCGTACGTGGTACAAGTTTCAGGAAGGCCCACTTTGTAAAAGAGGGCTTTTTTATTGCCGGGTTTTGCAGAATGTACAAGAGTGCGACGCCTGTGAAGCTGGGCCATGCAATACAGCCTGTTTCAAAAAAAATTACCTCAAATTCCCGTTCATTCTTGCTAACTTTGCCTCGCAAAAATTAATAATAAAATTATACGATCATGAGTACAGTAAAAGTAGCTATTAATGGATTTGGCCGCATTGGCAGGCTGGTGTACCGCCAGATTTATAATATGCAAGGCATAGATGTTGTTGCTATAAACGACCTTACAAGCCCTGCGGTTTTGGCCCACTTGTTGAAATACGACAGTGCACAAGGCAGGTTTAATGAAGATATAAAACATACCGAAAATGCAATTGTGGTAAATGGCGATGAAATAAAAATATATGCACAAAAAGACCCGGCACAAATACCCTGGGGAAGCCATAATGTAGATGTGGTGATTGAATGTACCGGCTTTTTTACTGATAAAGCAAAAGCCGAAGCGCATATTACAGCAGGCGCTAAAAGGGTGGTGATTTCTGCACCGGGTACCGGCGATATTAAAACCGTAGTATTTAATGTAAACCACAATATTTTAGATGGCAGCGAAACAGTAATTAGCTGTGCCAGTTGCACTACCAACTGCCTTGCACCTATGGCTAAAGTGCTGAATGATAAATTTGGAATTGAAGTAGGTAGCATGACAACCATACACGCTTATACCAACGACCAGAATACACTCGATGCACCACATCCCAAAGGCGACCTTCGCCGGGCCAGAGCAGCTGCAGGTAATATTGTGCCTAACAGTACCGGCGCTGCAAAAGCAATTGGGCTGGTATTGCCCGAATTAAAAGGCAAGTTAGATGGTGGCGCACAAAGGGTGCCGGTTATTACGGGTTCTTCAACCGAACTTATTACCGTATTAGCAAAAAAAGTTACGCTTGAGGAAGTAAATGGCGCAATGAAAGCTGCCAGCAACGAAAGTTTTGGCTATAACGAAGATGAAATTGTGAGCAGCGATATCATTGGTATTCATTATGGCTCTTTGTTTGATGCTACACAAACCAAAGTTATTACCGTAGGCGATAAGCAAATTGTAAAAACCGTAAGCTGGTACGATAATGAAATGAGTTATGTAAGCCAACTGGTGAGAACCGTAAAATATTTTGCCGGTTTAATTTCAAAGTAATTGTAGGTTTTTTTTAAGCAAAACGCAGGGAGAACGAGTGCAGGTTTCGCATTGATAATGCTGTAAACTTTTAGTCTTATGCCTTGCGTTTTTTAAATGATAAGCATGTCTAAATTTTCCCAGTTTTCATTTGCCGGTCATAAGGCATTGGTACGTGTGGATTTTAATGTACCGTTGGATGACAAATTCAATATTACAGATGATACCCGTATGCGGGCTACTTTACCTACCATTAAAAAAATATTGAGCGATGGCGGTTGCGTTATTTTAATGAGCCATCTTGGCCGCCCCAAAGAAGGGCCCAATATTAAATATTCTTTAAAACATCTTTTGCCACATTTGCATGAACTATTGGGTGGTACTACCAAAGTTTTTTTTGCAGATGATTGCATTGGCTCCCAGGCAGAGCTAACAGCATCAATGTTAAAAGCAGGAGAAGTTTTATTGCTGGAGAACCTCCGCTTTTATAAAGAAGAAGAAAAAGGCGATAAAGCATTTGCAGAAAAACTCAGTAAACTGGGAGATGTATATGTAAACGATGCTTTTGGTACGGCTCACCGTGCACATGCATCTACCGCAGTAATTGCACAATTTTTTCCTGCAAATAAAAAAATGTTTGGCCTGCTTATGGAAGGCGAAGTAAAAAGTGCAGAGAAAGTTTTGCATGAAACGGAGCGGCCATTTACGGCAATTATTGGCGGTGCAAAAGTTTCCGATAAAATTTTGATAATAGAAAACCTGCTGGAAAAAGCAACCGATATTATTATTGGCGGTGGTATGGCCTATACTTTTATGAAAGCAAGGGGAGGGAAAATAGGTAATTCATTATGTGAAGCAGAGAGGATGCCGGTAGCATTGGAAATTTTGGAAAAAGCTAAAGCTAAAAATGTGGCTATTCACCTGCCCGAAGACTCGGTAATTGCCGATAAATTTGATGCGGCATCAAATACCGATATAAGGCCAAGCGATGCCATACCCGATGGCTGGATGGGATTGGATATTGGCCCAAAAGCAACCGGCATTTTTAGCGAAATCATCAATAAATCTAAAACCATTTTATGGAATGGCCCAATGGGCGTTTTTGAAATGGAAAAATTTCAGGCAGGTACAAAAGCTATAGCACTTGCTGTGGCAGGCGCTACACAAACGGGTGCCTTTAGCCTTGTAGGCGGTGGGGATAGTGTAGCCGCTGTAAATAAGTTTAACCTGGCCGATAAAGTGAGCTATTTAAGCACTGGCGGTGGCGCTATGCTGGAGTATTTTGAAGGCAAAACCTTGCCAGGTATTGCGGCAATAAAAGAGTAAGAAAGCATTTTTTAAGAGGCAAATAGGGTTTTCTAAATCTTTATTCTACTTTTTTATTACCTTAACAGGCATATTGGGTTACTTAAACCATAATCCGGTATCATAAGATCAATATTTAAACCTTTAATTAATTTAAATTTTTTAATCAATCTTAAAACTATAAAAATGAAAAGTGTAAGCACCCTGGTTATTTTAGGCATTTTGGCCGTATTGGTATTTGTAGGCTGCAATGGCTACAATGGCCTGGTAAAGCAGGATGAAAGTGTAAAAAAAGCCTGGAACAATGTGCAGGCCGAATATCAAAACAGGAACGACCTTGTAGGCAACCTGGTAAATACGGTAAAAGGCGCTGCAAATTTTGAGCAAAAAACGCTTACCGATGTAATACAGGCAAGAGCAAAAGCAACAAGCGTAAATATAAATGCAGATAACCTTACACCCGAAAAATTAGCAGAATTTCAGCAGGCGCAAAATGGCGTATCATCTGCACTGAGCCGATTATTGGTTTCTGTAGAAGCTTATCCCGATTTAAAAGCCACAGCAAATTTTACGCAACTTCAAAATCAACTGGAAGGCATTGAAAACAATATTAAAAATTCCCGTAAAATTTTTAACGAGGAGATAAATGTTTACAATACTAAAGTGCGTTCTTTCCCCATGAATATTTTGGGTGGTATGTTTGGCTTTAAAGCAAAAGAAGGTTTTGCTGCCGATGCCGGTGCAGAAAAAAAACCTGAAGTAGATTTTTCTAAATAACCATTTAAAGAACGCAGGATGAATAAACGGCTTTCCGGTATTATTATCGGCGCAATTGTTGTAATAGCAGCTATTTGGCTTATTACTACTTATAATGCATTGGTAAAAAAGCAGGAAAAAGTTTCTTTGCAATGGAACGAAGTGCAAAATGCCTACCAGCGCAGGCTCGACCTTATACCCAACCTGGTGAATGTAGTAAAAGGCGGTGCAGATTTTGAACAATCCACTTTGCAAAAAATTGCAGCCGCCAGGGCAAAGGCACAATCGTTAACGGTTACAAATGTTACTGCCGAAAACGTTTCAAACGTAACTGCAGCACAAAACGAATTGGCGCAGGAAGCCATGCGCCTTGTTGCGGTTATTGAAAAATATCCCGATTTAAAAGGCGCAAAAGCCTTTTTAGATTTGCAGGCACAACTGGAAGGAACAGAAAGAAGGATAAAATTTGCAAGAAAAGACTTTAATGAAGCCATACAGGATTATAATAGCAGGGTTAAAACCTTTCCTACAAAATTGGTGGCAGGTATTTTGGGTTTTTTGGCAAAAGAAGGATTTGTTGCTGATGATGGTGCAGAAAAAGCAGTAGAAATAAAATTTTAACCGTGGGCATATTTTCTCTTTTTGGGGGTACAAAAAAATTCTTCAGCGATGAGGAGCAGGCAAATATTATAAATGCCATTCGCAATGCCGAAAAAGCAACAAGTGGCGAAATACGCATTTATGTAGAAAGTAAAAATCCCTACGTTGACCCTATTGAAAGAGCAAAAGAAATTTTCTTTAACCTTAAAATGCAACAAACCGAACACCGCAATGCAGTGATTTTGTATTTGGCCACCAGGCATAGAGAAATAGCGCTTTTTGGAGATGAAGGCATTTACAAGGCACTGGGAAAAGAATTCTGGGAAGCCGAGATTAACCATTTGGTAAAAGATTTTTCTCATATTGATTTAACCGGGGGAATTGTGGAGTGTATTGAACATGTAGGGCAGGCACTTAAAGAAAAATTTCCTTTCGAGAAAGATGTTGACAAAAACGAACTGCCCGACAATATTGTATTTGGTAATTAACCATTATTTTTTTTGAAGAACAATAGATGAAGAAAACCCTGCTGTTATATTTTTTACTGATGATCGCCTTGCCTGGCTTTAGCCAGCAAAATTTCAATATAGATGATTTATTGAAACCCGGCGCCGGCGCAAAGCAGTTGGTACATGATTATGCCGGCATCCTTACACAGGACCAAAGCCAAACCCTGGAAAAAAAACTCTACCGTTTCGACGATAGCACCTCCAACCAAATTGCCGTAGTAATTGTTCCATCATTACAAGGTAAAGATGTTGCAGATTTTAATGTGGAGCTAGGCCGTGCATGGGGCGTTGGTGGCAAGGCGTTTAATAATGGCATTGTATTGCTCATTTCCACACAGGACAGAAAGTTGAATATTGCCACTGGCTATGGATTGGAAGGCGCCATACCCGATGCTATGGCAAGCCAGATAATTCAGCAGGTGATTGTACCCAATTTTAAAGGAAATGATTATTACCGTGGCATAGATGAAGGCACCAATGCATTGATGCTTGCTGCACAAGGCAAATACCATATTGCCCGTGAACGTGGTGACTCAGGCGTATCTCTTGGTACGGCGTTATTAATTTTTATTTTTATAATAATTGTATTTATTATTATTTCTAAAAACAGCGGCGGTGGCGGTTCCTTTATGAGCCGCAGGGGTGCAAGGCCGTTTATCTGGCCTACATCCGGAGCCGGTGGCGGCTGGATAAGCAGCGGTGGTGGTGGTGGCTGGAGTGGTGGAGGCGGCAGTAGTGGCGGCTTTGGCGGCTTTGGAGGCGGCGGCTTTGGCGGCGGTGGCGCAAGTGGTAGCTGGTAAATTAAGCCATCCTTATTTATAAATATATTCTACGCTTCCTACAAGCGATCTTCCTTTTAAATAACATCTTTCAACTGTACGTAACCCGTTTTCATAAACATACTTCCAGGTGTAATAATTGTTGCTGCCTTCTTCAGTAGCTGTCATTTTTGAAATATTCCCATCATGGCCGTATTCAAAAAAATAGTCGGGCATTGGCTTTAGCTTAAAGTCATTTTCCTGAACCACATCGGTGAGCCTGTTATTGCTATCGTAATAATAATAATATTTGGTTCCGCTCCTGGTGTCTTTTTCAATGGCTAAATTACCGTGCTCATCATTGGCAAATAAAATTACTGTAGTATCCTTATGGTTTTTTATTTTGAGCATTTGCACAGGGTTGTTTCCTTCGGTATAATTGTATAAATGTTCTTCCACAATTTGGTTTACAAAATCATCGTCCTGCGAACGGATTACGGAAATTATTGATTTTATCCTTTTATTATCATCGTATTGATAGTGGATTGATGTAACCGATATGTTAGAACTGTCATTGGTGTAAAGCAACATCCCGCTGGTATTAAATTCTGATATAAATAGAGAAGGCTCCGATAGGGAATACTTGGTAAATAAACTTACGGTTTTATAATCTTTTGAAATTTTTTTGCGGCAAATAAAGCCTTCGCTCTCGGTTCCGTCGTTTTCAAAACTTTTAATATCTATATTCCTTATTTTATTGTTTTTATAAGTTTGTAAAGTTGCCGATAGCTGTGCAGTATTGAGGATGTCTTTATAGTAATACTGAGAGGATGCCGTAACCGTAGCCAATAAAATTACCATACCCGTCAAAAAGTACTTCTTCATTTTTATTTGTTTAGTTATAAACGCCAGTGCAAAGTTAACGGCTCTATTTTGCTATTATTGAAAATATGCCCCTAAACTTTATTATTTTTAACAAAAATAGGCACAAAATTGAGCCATCTAAAGCAAAGAAAAGAAACCAATTGCCTTAACTGTAATGCAGAAGTTACGGGAAGGTATTGCAGCGTTTGCGGCCAGGAAAACATAGAACCGCATGAAACCGCATGGCATTTAATTACCCATTTTTTTAACGATATCACCCATTTTGACAGCAAGTTTTTCACTACACTTAAAATATTGTTTACGCAGCCGGGGTTTTTAGCAGAAGAATACCGTATAGGGCGAAGGAACAGTTATTTAAACCCAGTGAGGCTTTATGTATTCAGTTCTTTTTTCTTTTTTCTGGTAATATTTGCTACAGAATTTAAAAATGATGGCAATGATATAATTAGAGTAAAAGATAAAACTTTTAACGATAAATCTGTTGATGAAATTAGTAAAATGGATTCTGTACAATTTAAAAATTTTACTGCTTTTTTGAATAACGGCAAACCTATGACTAGGCAGCAATTTAAAGAATATGCTGATACAACAGAATTAGGGGCCCTTTTTAGGGATAAGCAATACAGGAGTCGTACCTATTATGATTCATTAAGAAAATCAGGCAAAGTGAAAGATAGCTGGATAGAAAGAAAAGTTAAGTATAAATTAATTGCACTGAACAAAAAGTATAAAGAAAACAATATAAATCCAATAAAGGATATAGGAAATAAGTTTGTACACAGCTTTCCTCAAATGCTGTTTGTTTCACTGCCATTATTTGCATTTTTTTTGCAACTAATATATAAAAAGCATAAAAAATTTACGTATGTAAATCATGGCATTTTTACAATTTATTTTTATGTTTTTTGCTTTATGATGATATTGTTGCTCATGCTTTCAGGATATTTAAAAGACAAAACAAATTGGGGCTGGATTGATTTTATCCTATTTTGTTTGTGGATAGGAATATTTGTTTATGAGTACAAAGCTATGCGTAAATTTTATGGCCAGAGCCGGGGAAAAACTTTGTTAAAAATGTTTTTACTCAATACCTGGTTGCTGTTTATTACCATTATATTGTTTGTTGTTTTCTCTATTTTTATTTTCTTTAAACTTTAAATAGCCTATGGAATCTGTAGCCGATAGTTTTTTGAAACTCATTAAAATAATGAACGAGTTAAGGGAGCAATGCCCATGGGATAAAAAGCAAACCATTCACACCCTGCGGCAAATGACCATTGAAGAAACTTATGAGCTGGCCGATGCCATTACCGATAATAACCTCAAAGCGATAAAGGAGGAATTAGGTGATTTGTTGCTGCATATTGTTTTTTATTCCAAAATAGGGCAGGAGCAAAACGCATTTACTTTACAGGAAGTAATTGATGGTATTTGCCAAAAATTAATTGTAAGGCACCCTCATATATACGCCGATGTAAAAGTTAAAGATGCCGATGAAGTAAAACAAAACTGGGAAAAAATAAAATTAAGAGAAGGGCGAAACTCTGTATTGGATGGGGTTCCCAATGCATTGCCGGCTATGATAAAGGCATTGCGCCTTCAGGAAAAATCAAAACAAGTAGGCTTTGAGTGGAGCAATAAAGCACAGGTTTGGGATAAGGTAAAAGAGGAAATGGAAGAGTTGAAAGAAGCGGAAAAATCAGGCATACAGGATAAAATTGAAGATGAAATGGGCGACCTGCTGTTTTCCCTTATTAATTTTGCAAGGTTTTTGCAGGTAGATCCTGAAAATGCACTGGAACGTACCAATAAAAAATTTATACGCAGGTTTACCCTTATGGAACAGGAAGCTAAAAAGCAAAGCCGCATGTTACATAATATGACTCTGGAGGAAATGGATGATTTATGGAACAACATTAAAAACCACGAGTAAATAACGTGGAAATATTTTTTGAAATTGCAAACAACAATGTTTTCAAACCGTTTTCCGGGAAAAGAAATTACCTGGCTCCTGCTGGCGGCAGCATGGTTGCTCACTATTTCATTTATTATTGATAATTATTGGGCAGCAAGTTCCAGCTCAAAGGCAGTTGCGAAAAACCTGTCTCAGCATATACAAACGGTGCAAAAGGATTTTGGCCTATTGGCTTCCGATACCCAGTTACAAAAAGAAGTTTACTTTAATATACTGCCCGAAGAAAAACTGGACCAACTGGTGCAAAAAAAATATTTTCTTTTTTTTTATAACCGTGCAGGCAAATTGCTTTTTTGGAATACACAAACCATACTGCCGGATACCTCTATCCTTAATGCTACCGATACCCTGGGCTTTGCCAAACTGCAAAACGGGTATTATGCATGGCAAAAACATACAACCTCTAATTTGCAACTCGTAGCCCTTGTGCCTGTAAAATGGAACTATATTGTAATTAATGAATATTTGCAAAATAATTTTGTTTTAAAAAATATTGCCCACAACGCCTATATTGTTTCACCGGTAATTACAGAAAATGCAGTGGTACATTCACTTTCGGGCCAAAAACTGTTTTCTATAATTGAAAAAAACAAAGAACCAAATTTCAGGAATAATAATGCTTCCATTTGGCTAAGGTTAATGGCAAGCGTATTGGTGTTTTTTGTGGTTCACCTTATTTGCTTATACTTTTTGCATAAAAGGGGGATTTTTTTTGCGGCTGCATTGTTGCTGGTTGCCCTCCTGGTATTTAGAATTGCAGGTTATTTATTACCCATACCATTAAATTTACGACAGTTTGAGTTATTTGATCCTGCTGTTTACGGGTCATCGGGCATACTCCGTTCACTAGGCGACCTCCTGATTAATGTGCTTTTTGCCTTGTGGTTTATTTCTTTTTTTAGAAAGTTTCTTTTGCAGCTAAATATCCGTGCCCTGGTAAGCCCGGGTTTATTTGTAAAATGGCTATTAACAATTCTTGCAGCTTTTATCCTACTGGCTGCAACATTTATATCAAGCCATATTATCCGTTCGCTGGTATCCGATTCGCAAATATCATTTGATGTTATCAATTTTTTTTCACTGAACCTGTATAGCGTTATAGGTTTTATGGTGCTCTGTTGCATCGGTATTGGGTTTTTCTTTTTGAGCCAATCGTTAATGTACCTGTACAAGAGCCTTTTTCCCAATTCGTTTATCCTTTTTATTTTTGTGGTTTGCTTAATGGCATTATCTTATCTATCTGCATTAGTAGGGTCGTTGTCGGGTGGATACGAGTTGTACCTGCTGCTTTGGGTTTTGTTATTTTTATATTTGGTCAACTCTGTAAACATTGCATTTATTACTGATAAACTGGTTGTTTCCCGGATGATTTTTTGGATTTTCTTTTTCTCCGTTTCTATTTCGGCCATCATCATTCGGGAAAATAAAAGCAAAGAATTGCAAAACCGGAAGCATTATGCCGAAATACTTTCTGCAAAAAGCGACCCGGCAAGCGAAATTTTATTGAATAGCATGCTTACCGATTTTAAAGAAACCTACCTGGCGGCAAATTTTTATAAATTCAGGGACAGCGCCCTGAGCAGTTTTTTCAGGGATAGCCTTATTGGGAGCAACTTTTCGGGCTACACCAATAAATTTGGCACCAAAATTTTAGTATTTGATGATGCAGAAAACCCAGTGTATAACGAAGCGGCAATCAGTTACAACCAGCTCAACACCATCCTCAATACTCAGGCAAACCCTACCGCAGTTGAAGGGCTTTATTATTACGACGTAGCTTTTGACCGGTTTAACTATATTGCTAAAAAAGCCATTGTTGATACTTTAGGAAAACTGGATGGTTACGTATTTATTTTGGTAACGCCCAAAATGGTGAGTAACGAAAAAATATCCCCCGAACTTTTCGGTAAAGGCATTTATAATTCCATAGAAAATACCACTGCTTATTCTTTTGCCATTTACAGTGCCGGTAAGCTGGTAAACAGCCACAACGATTATCCTTTTGCATCGCAACTTCCCGATCGCTATTTTGCCAACCACCTTTTTTTACTGGTAAATAAAAAAAACCATAGCGAACTTTGGTACAATGCCGGCGCAGATAAATATGTGGTTATTGTAAAGGAAAACCGGCTTTTCCTGGAATCTATAACTTTGTTTTCATATCTTTTTTGCGGTTTTTTGCTGGTATTTGTTGTTTTTCGTTTTTTAAATATACTATTCAACTCAGGGTTTTATATAAGGAAGGTTACAGAAAATTTAAGGATGAATATCCGCAGCCAGATACACGGCACCATCATATTTTTTAGTATCCTTTCTTTTGTGATTATAGGCGTAGCTACCATTCTTTTTTTTATTAACCGCTACGAAAGCAATAACCGGGAAAAGCTGAGCAGTACCATAAAAATTATGGAAAGAGACCTTAAAAAATCATTGGCACAAAATTGGTTATTGCATGATACCTTACGCATGAACAGCCTGAATAATTTTGAGAACACCATTCGCCAGATTGCAGATATACACGGTGTGGATGTAAACCTCTACAATCTCAATGGCGACCTTAAAGCTTCATCGCTTGCATTGCCTTACTTAAAGGGAGTAGTAAGCACCAAAATGGACCCCAGGGCTTATTTTCATTTACACCAGGAAAAAGAAGTGCAATATTTTCAAAAAGAAAAAATTGGTAACCTTAAATACCTCAGTAGTTATGTGCCATTAATTGATTCTGCCGGTAACGAAAGTGCTTATTTAAATATTCCTTACTTTACTTCGCAAAGCAACCTTAAACAGGAAATATCTAATTTTTTGGTAACCATCATCAACCTGAATGCTTTTATATTTTTAATTGCCGGTATTGTAGCGCTATTTATTACCAACCGCATTACCCATTCTTTTTCACTTATTGGGGAAAAAATGAAACGCATAAACCTGAGTACTCAAAACGAAAGAATACAATGGGACAGAAACGATGAAATTGGAAGCCTTGTGGATGAATATAATAAAATGGTAGATAAACTGGATAAAAGCGCCAAAGCGCTTGCAAAAACTGAAAGGGAAGGGGCATGGAAAGAAATGGCCAGGCAGGTGGCACATGAAATCAAAAACCCGCTTACACCTATGAAGCTGAGCATACAATTTTTAAAAAAATCTATTGATACCAATGCGCCAAATGTAAAAGCGCTTAGCGATAATGTAGCAAATACCCTTATTGAACAAATCGACCACCTTTCTGCAATTGCCAACGAATTCAGCCAGTTTGCAAATATTGAAAACTCCAATAAAGAGGTAATGGATTTGAATGAAGCGCTGCGTTCGGTTAAAAATTTATATACCAACGATACGCAAACCATTTTTGCCTGGCAAATTTTACCCGTACCTGTATTAATATTGGCCGATAAAACCCAGATAAACCGGCTTTTTAGTAACCTTATCCAAAACGGGTTGCAAGCTGTACCCGAAGGAAGTGTTCCCGAAATAAGCATTACAGAAGAAGTATTTGACCAATACGTGTTGATAAAATTAAAAGACAATGGCGTAGGCATTAGTGCCGAACTACAACCCATGATATTTGTACCCAGGTTTACCACTAAATCTTCTGGTACAGGGCTTGGCCTTGCTATGTGTAAACAAATTGTAGAGCAAATGAACGGTGAAATTTATTTTGAAACGATACCCAATGAGTCCACAACATTTTTTGTAAAACTGCCTGTACTAAAAGATGAAAATGTTAGTTAGGCTCAGATAGCTTTTTGTTTTTTTCGATTTTGAATATAGGCTTCAAATTCCAAAAGGGAAAAACTGCTTAAATTTTTTGCACGGGTGAGCCCAGCTTTTTGTGCAACTAACACGCCGTATTTTGTATCGGTCAGGGTTCCGGTTTCATGCGAATCGGGGTTTATGGATATTATTGCCCCTTTTTTTAAGGCCTCTTCAATTTTTTGCCAGTCTATATCCAGCCTGTAAGGGTTGGCATTAAGTTCAATGGCTACATTATTTTCTACACAGGCATCTATGATAGCGCTATGGTTTACCGGGTAGCCTTCCCTGCTCAGGAGCAACCTTCCGGTTAAATGGCCCAGTATTGTAGTAAATGGGTTTTTTATGGCCTTTAATAAACGCATCATTGCTTTTTCTTCCGGCATTTTTAAATTACTGTGTATGGATGCTATTACCAAATCAAAACTTGCCAGTACTTTTTCATCATAATCCAGGTTGCCGTTGTTCAAAATATCGCTTTCAATACTTTTAAAAATTTTAAAAGGCTTTAGTTGGCCGTTGAGTTCCTCTACATATTTGTGTTGTTCAAATACTTTTTCTTCAAAAAGCCCTTGAGCATAAAATGCTGATTTGCTGTGGTCGCTTATTACCAGGTATTCCAATCCCAAATCCCTAGCGGCAATGGCCATTTGTTCAATAGTATGGCTGCCATCGCTCCAATTGCTGTGGCAGTGAATGATGCCTTTTATATCGCCTGGTTGAATTACTTGGGTTATATCAATGCCTTTTTCAGTTAAAATTCCGGGGTTTTCCCTCAAAAAAGAAGGTACAAAAGGCAAGCCGGTATGCTCAAAAATTTTTTCTTCGGTACCTGCTTCTGTAGTTTTTCCTTTTATGGTATTGTAAAAAGCTTCAGACGATGAAGTTTTTAAATAAGTATCCATTAAAGTGCCGGTTTCGGCTGTATATATTTTGAGATTTACGCCTGCTGCAGTATTGTATAATAGGAAACCATCCCCAATATTTAACAAGTTAAATTTTTCGTTGGGCGCCAATGATTGTTCAATGGTAGCTATGGGTGCATCAATTACAAATTCTATTTCCTCAATAACAGGTAATTGCCTTTTAAATTTACCGGTTAATAATAATTTGTTTGCAGGGAAAATTTTTAATAAAAAATCTTGTAAGGGTTCAATGAGTGGTTCCACGGTTGCATAAAGGTGGCTGTCTTTGTTTTTGAGGTAAAACTCTATAAAGTCAATTACATTTTGTTGTGTTTTTTCCCCAAAGCCTTTATAATTTTTTAAACGGTTTTCTTTGCAGGCATACAATAATTCACCAATGGATTCTACACCCATCTCTTTCCAAATGTTGTGGATTTTTTTTGGCCCGATACCTTTGATTTTTAGCATTTCCATTACCCCAGGAGGAGTGGAAAAAATTTTTTCTTCCAGGGCCGTTATTTTACCTGTTTGGAGCAATTCTATCACCTTTTGGGCGGTGGATGCACCTATGCCTTTTATGCCGGAAATTTTTTCCAAAGGCATTTCGCTAAGTTGAAAGGAAAGTTTTTCAATGGCAAATGCTGCTGCAGAATAGGTTTTTGCTTTAAAAGAATTCTCTCCATGAATGTCGGTGAGTTTTGAAAGCAGTGTTAAATATCCGGCTATGCCATTGTTATCCATAAACCAAATTTACAAAAAAAGAAGTGGCTTATACTGAAAATATTAAATGTTGCAAACCCTTTACTGTAAAGGGTTGTAAGGAATGAGTAAGAGAAAAAAAAAGTTCCGGTATAAACCGGAACTATTATCTTTTGCAAAAGAAACTAAGCTAAACTTATTTCTTTTTAGCAGCTTTCTTAGCAGCTTTTTTAGCAGCTTTTTTAGGAGCGGCTTTTTTAGCAGCTTTCTTAGGAGCAGCTTTTTTAGCAGCTTTTTTTGCAGCTTTTTTCTTTGTTGCCATTTTTTTAAAATTTAATTGGTTAGTAAATAATACTTAAAAATATAAACTATTTTCAAACTACCAAAAAAAAATTAAAAAAATTTATGATACCGCTTCTACGGCATTCACAGAAACCACTGTTCTATCGAGCCTTGATTTATTAAATTCTACCACTCCATCCATTAATGCAAATATGGTAAAGTCTCTTCCTATACCTACATTTTTTCCGGGGTGATATTGTGTACCACGCTGGCGTAAAATAATATTACCTGCAACTGCGGCCTGGCCACCGTAAATTTTTACACCTAATCTTTTGCTTTGTGAATCTCTTCCGTTTTTTACCGAGCCTTCACCTTTTTTGTGTGCCATTTGTTATATTTTTTAAACAATAAGTTGGTTAGAATAGAAATTTGTTTTTTTGAAGTAGCAAATACTAAGCAATTGACGTTACTTTTATATGCGTATACTGCGTACGGTGGCCATGTTTTTTACGAAAGCCTTTTCTTCTTTTCATTTTGAATGCAATTACTTTGTCGCCCTTTACCAGGTCGTTCAAAATTTCTGCCTTTACTACGGCTTTAATATTATTGCCGCTTTTTAATTTGTCGCCTTCGCTGGTTAATAACACTTCAGCAAATTCTACATTGTCACCTGTTTTGCCTTCAATATGAGGTACATATAAACTATCACCTGCTTTTACTTTAAATTGCTGGCCCGCAATTTTTACTATTGCTAACATATACTTAAAATTTTATTCCGATTTTTTCGGGAGGCAAAGGTAAGGGTTTTACCCTCAAAAAGCGCTTTTTTACGAAGTTTTTAGCAATTGGGCCTTATGATTTGAAGGAATGCACTTATATTTTAAGTATTGGCAAATATTAAAGTAATAATAAGTATAATATGAAATTGAATTTACCTTATAACTTTCCTTATGCCATTATAATATATATTCGCTTTATGGGTGTTTTTAGAAAATTTTTTAGCATTTACTGCATTATTGTGTTTTTAGTGTTTATGCTGCTACTCTTTCCTTTTGTAATTTTTGCCTCTTTTTTTGGTAAGGTTAAAGGCGGCAACATGGTTTATAAAATCTGTGGCTTATGGGCCGACCTTGCGTTTTTCTTTTGGGGAATAGGGCATAAGTACATTTATGAAGCCCCAAAGCTTGATACTGCAGTATTTATTTTTAACCATATCTCGTATTTAGATGCAGCTATTTTAGTAAAAGCTTTTAGAAAAAGACCGGTAAGAGTTTTGGGTAAGGCAGAAATGGCCCAGGTGCCCATTTTTGGTTTTATTTATAAAAATGCAGTAGTAATGGTAAACAGGAGCAGCCCTGAAGCCAGATATCAAAGTTTACAACTGTTAAAGCAAATTGTACGCAAGGGCATTTCAATAATTATTGCCCCTGAAGGTACTTTTAATGTAACCAATAAACCTTTAAAAGAATTTTATAATGGTGCTTTTGAAGTGGCTATAGAAACCCAAACCCCAGTTCAACCAGTTCTATTTTTAGATGCTTATGACCGTATGCATTACCAAAGTATTTTTACTTTAAACCCGGGAAAATGCCGTACCGTTTTTCTTGAACCCATACCTGTTAATGGGTACACTTTACAGGATGTTCAAAAACTTAAAACCCTTGCCTTTGAAAAAATGGAAACTGCATTAATTAAATATAAAGCCGGTTGGATAAAAACTTGAGTGCAGAACAGGAAATATTATCCTTCATTGAAAAGCCTGCTTGCTGGGCAGAAATTATATTGCCGCTTGCATTACCCAAAGTGTACACTTTTGCCATTTCAAAACAATTTGTTGCTAAGGCTTTGCCCGGTTGCCGTGCTGAAGTGGTATTTGGTAAAAACAAAAAATATGCCGGTATCATAAAAAAAATTGTTGATGAAGAGCCTCCTTATGCCACAAAACCTATTTTAAGTATTTTGGATGATGATCCTCTACTTTATTGCCATCAACTCAACCTTTGGCAATGGATGGCCCAATATTATATGTGCAGCGAAGGCGAAGTAATGTCAGCTGCCCTGCCCACAAATTTTAAACTAAGCAGTGAAACTATTTTAATTTATAACGATGTAGCCGGAGATGACTTTTCGGCATTAGACGATGATGAGTTCCTGGTGGCAGAAGCTTTGCTAATAAGAAAGCAATTGAATATTTCCGAAGTGCAGCAATTACTGGATGTAAGCCATGTTTATCCCTCAATTAAAAAACTCATAGATAAAAATATCTGTTTTATTTGGGAAACGCTTAATGAACGCTATAAAGTAAAAACAGAAAACTACGTGTTGCTTAATCCTGCTTATAATAACGATGAGCAATTGAGCTGCCTGCTAAATGACTGGAAGGGCGCACCCAGGCAAATGGAAATGCTGCTGGCATTTATTCATCTTCAAAAATCAGAAGGCGAAGTAACTCAACCTGCCCTTTTAAAAAAATCAGGCGCTACTTCTGCCCAGCTTAAAGCCCTTGCGGATAAACAAATCTTAATTGTGGAAAAAAGAAGTGTGGACCGCATTAAGCAATTGCCAAGGCAGGTAAATATTGATTTTACTTTAAGCGCAACACAGCAGGGAGCGCTGGATAGTATTAAAAATATATTTACTCAAAAAGATGTTTGCCTATTGCATGGCGTTACCGGCAGTGGTAAAACGCAGGTTTATATTACACTTATAGAAGCCGCCTTTGCCAAAGATTTACAGGTATTGTACCTGCTGCCCGAAATAGCGCTTACCGCTCAAATTATCCGAAGGCTGCAAAAGCATTTCGGTGGCAATATTGCCATTTATCACTCCAGGTTTAATAACCAGGAGCGTATTGAACTTTGGAATAAAGTAAGAACGGGCGAAGTTAAAATTATTTTAGGCGCAAGAAGCGCTTTGTTTTTGCCTTTTAAACAATTGGGTTTAATAATAGTGGATGAAGAACAGGATGCATCCTATAAACAGCAAGACCCTGCGCCACGGTATAATGCAAGGGATACGGCCATTTTTTATGCCTCATTATTTAAAGCCAAGGTGTTGCTGGGTAGCGCTACGCCATCTGTGGAAAGCTATTACAATGCCCTACACGATAAATACGGTTTGGTAAAACTCAATGAACGTTATGGCGGCATTCAACTGCCCCAGGTAATTATTATCAATACAAGGCAGGTAGTACAAAAAGGCAAAGTAATCATCAGCCCGCAACTGGAAGAAGCAATTGAAAACGCTATTGAAAAAAACGAACAGGTTATTTTGTTTCAAAACAGGCGTGGGTTCGATCCGTACATTATTTGCGGCAATTGCGGCTATATTCCCCGTTGCATCCATTGCGATGTATCGCTTACTTTTCATAAATTCAGCAATAAGTTGCATTGCCATTATTGCAGCAGTACTTATCCTAAGTTAATTGCCTGCCCTGCATGTGGCAGCAATAACTGGCTCGATAAAAATTTTGGTACAGAAAAAATTGAAGAAATTTTACAGGAAAAATTCCCTGCCCTTCGCATTGGCCGCATGGATGTGGACAGCATCAGGGGAAAAACAGCACACGATACCATCATTCATTTATTTGAACAAAAGAAAATTGATATTTTAGTAGGCACACAAATGGTGGTTAAAGGCCTGGATTTTGACCATGTGAGCCTGGTAGGTATTTTAGATGCCGATGGCTTGCTGAGCTTTGCCGATTTTAGGGTAAATGAAAGGGCTTTTCAATTAATGGAACAGGTGAGTGGCCGTGCCGGCAGAAAAAAAGAACAGGGCAAAGTGCTGTTGCAGGCAGTAAATGTAAAACATCCCGTGCTGGAATGGGTGAAGCAGCACAATTATGAAAAATTTTATGAGTCGGAAATTGAAACCCGTAAAGAATTTAACTATCCGCCTTTTAGCCGCATCGTAAAACTTATACTAAAACATAAACAAAGCGATTTGGTAAATGAGGCGGCCGAAAAACTGGCTTTTTTGCTGCGGCAGGATTTTCAACCTTATATTATTGGCCCAGCATCCCCAATTGTTGCCCGTTTAAGAAATTTATTTATAAAAGATATACTTATTAAATTGCCAAAAGAAACAGGGAAAAGCCTGGCATTTAAGAAAGCAATAAGCAACCATATTAATTTAATGCTGAGCGAAAAAAAATTTAAAAGCGTACAGGTAATTGCCGATGTGGATCCAGTGTAATGATTTATGGAAAACCAAATACAACATAATATTTCTCTAAAACCCTATAATAGTTTTGGTATTGATGTAAGGGCAAAAACTTTCATAAAAATTTCCGGGGTAAATGAATGCGAACATATTTTAGAGGAAAAAGGAGAGGATACGCTGGTATTGGGTGGCGGAAGCAATATTCTTTTTACTAAAAATTATGATGGCCTTATTATTAAAAATGAAATTTCAGGCATTGAAAAAATAGAAGAGGATGAGGGCTGTATTTACATAAAAGCCGGTGCAGGCGTTGTTTGGCATCAGTTTGTATTGTATTGCATAAAAAATAATTATGCCGGGGTAGAAAACCTGGCCTTAATCCCCGGTTGTGTTGGTGCATCACCTATTCAAAATATTGGCGCCTATGGTGCAGAAATCAGGCAGGTGGTTCATACGGTTGAGACATTTCATAAATGCGATAAAGCCAAAGTAAATTTTAGTAATAAAGATTGTGCATTTGGTTACCGGGATAGTATTTTTAAAAATAAATACAAAAACCAATTGCTTATTACATCGGTAACTTACCGGCTTTTTAAAAAACCGGTATTTAATATATCTTATGGCGCTATTGAAAAAGAATTAGCAAACATGGGCGTGCAGGATTTAAATATTACTGCAATTGCACATGCCGTAATCAATATCCGCAGCAGCAAACTCCCCGACCCGGCCCAGATAGGCAATGCCGGAAGTTTTTTTAAAAACCCCGAAATTGAAATTGAAGAATTTAATACACTAAAAAACAATTTTCCCGAAATTGTTGGCTTTGCATTGCCCGGCAATAAAACCAAGCTTGCTGCAGGCTGGCTTATTGAACAATGCGGCTGGAAGGGCTTTCGCCGTGCTGATGCAGGGTGCCATAAAAACCAGGCGCTTGTTTTGGTAAATTACGGAACTGCCAAAGGCGAAGAAATTTTGCAACTTAGTAATGAAATTATTGCCTCTGTGCAGCAAAAATTTGGCGTTATCCTCGAAAGAGAGGTAAACATAATTTAGCTATACAACTGCCTGCCTCAACCTCACCAGTTTTTCCAGCAAAGGTTCAAGTAAATTAAGTTGCAACATATTGGCGCCATCGCTTTTTGCTTTTGATGGGTTGGGATGTGTTTCAATAAACAACCCGTCTGCACCTGTTGCAATGGCAGCTTTGGCAATAGTTTCAATGAGTTGAGGGTTGCCGCCGGTAATTCCGCTGGTTTGGTTGGGTTGTTGCAAAGAGTGTGTACAATCCATTATTACCGGTACATTAAGTTCCTTCATCCAGCTAATATTGCGGTAATCCACTACCAGGTCCTGGTAGCCAAAAGTATTGCCCCTTTCTGTAAGCCACACATTATTATTGCCGGCGCTTTTAATTTTTTCTACAGCAAATTTCATGGATGGGCCGCTCAGGAACTGCCCTTTTTTTACGTTTACAATTTTGCCCGTTTTTGCGGCAGCTATTAATAAATCTGTTTGCCTGCATAAAAATGCAGGTATTTGCAATACATCCACATAGTTTGCAGCAATAAAAGCTTCTTCGTGTGCATGAATATCAGTAGTTGCCGGGAGGTTAAATTTTTCAGCAACTTTTTTAATCAATTGCAAAGCTTTTTCATCGCCTATGCCTGTAAAGGAGCCAGCGCTGGTGCGGTTGGCTTTTCTGTAAGAGGCTTTAAAGAGATAAGGAATGCCCAGTTTTTTGCAAATGCCCAAAGTTTTTTCGGCAACTTCCATTACCAGGTCTTCGCTTTCTACTACACATGGGCCAGCTATGAGAAAAAAATTATTTTTATCGAATTGTTGATTTTTAAATACTGAGGCTGGGTAATTTTCCATGCCGCAAAGTTAAGTGGATTTATATTTTTTACTGCCTTGCAAATATTTTACTTAAACCTGGCCTTATTAGAATAAACAGAAGCATCATTTTCCTACTTTCGTACCACAAATAAATATATGGTTAAAGAAAAAATACTGGTTATTGGCGCAAGTGGGCAAATAGGAGTGGAGTTAACGCTGGCCTTGCGCAAAATTTATGGTAATGCCAATGTTATTGCATCAGACCTTAGGGAACAAAATCCCTTGCTGCAGGGTACCGGCCCTTATGTGAGTATGGATGTAATGAATAAAGAAATGTTGCATGTGCAGGTACTGCGGCAGGGAATTACCCAAATTTATTTACTGGCAGCTATTTTATCGGCCACTGGCGAAAAAAATCCCGGCCTTGCCTGGAACCTCAATATGCAAGGCTTGCTGAATGTGCTGGATATTGCCCGTGAAGAAAAACTGCATAAAGTATATTGGCCTTCGTCTATAGCGGTTTTTGGGCCCACATCGCCAAAGGCAAATTGCCCGCAGCAAACTATTATTGAGCCGGTAACGGTGTATGGCATCAGCAAATATGCCGGTGAGTTTTGGTGCAATTATTTTCATAGCCGTTTTGGGGTAGATGTACGCAGCCTTCGCTATCCCGGGCTCATCAGTTATAAATCGGCGCCGGGCGGCGGCACCACAGATTATGCCGTAGAAATTTTTCATGAAGCGCTGGAAGAAAAAAAGTACGAATGTTTTTTAAAAGAAGATACTTATTTGCCCATGATGTATATGCCCGATGCCATAAGGTCAACCATTGAACTGATGGAATCACCGGCAGATAAAATTTCGGTGCGTACTTCCTATAATATTTCTGGTATGAGTTTTTCACCAAAAGAAATAGCCGCAGAAATTAAAAAACACATCCCTGATTTTTCCATAAGTTATATGCCCGATTACCGGCAGGATATTGCTAATAGCTGGCCACAAAGTATTGACGATTCTGTTGCTTCTGCCGATTGGGGCTGGAAAACAGAATACGGCTTAAAAGAAATGGTTTCGGATATGCTGCTTAATTTGGGGAGTTAGTGTATGGTTTCTGGTGGTTGGTTACTCAATAAAGGGAGCAATTTATAGCACTTGCCAGAACTGTAGGTTAGAGCAAGCCGAGGATATATTTAATGCAAATTTTTACCAAATTTCCAACTTTATTTTTTCCTGAATAACCCATTTCCCATTGCTGTTCTTTAATAAAAATGCAATGGTTCTACCTGCTTTTTGTAATGCAGCTATTGAAGATATT
>Ga0073900_10000123_pt1 | contig 61463 bp, 50 predicted proteins | sample KloWWTmetKNB5Kit_FD_66666 | JGI IMG/M metagenome (GOLD analysis project Ga0073900, IMG submission 66666) | Active sludge microbial communities from Klosterneuburg, Austria, studying microevolution and ecology of nitrifiers - Klosterneuburg... | ecosystem: Engineered > WWTP > Aerobic digester >...
AGACGCCGACTCAAACACCGACTGAGACGCCGACTCAAACACCGACTGAGACGCCAACTCAAACGCCGACTGAGACGCCAACTCAAACGCCGACTGAGACGCCAACTCAAACGCCGACTCAAACACCGACTGAGACGCCGACTCAAACACCGACTGAGACGCCAACTCAAACGCCGACTGAGACGCCGACTCAAACACCGACTGAGACGCCAACGGCGACGTCAACGAATACGCCGACTGAGACACCGACTCAAACACCGACTCAAACACCGACTGAGACGCCAACGAATACGCCGACTGAGACACCAACTCAAACGCCGACCGAGACACCGACTCAGACGCCGACTGAGACACCAACTCAAACGCCGACCGAGACACCGACTCAGACGCCGACTGAGACGCCAACTCAGACGCCGACTCAGACGCCGACTGAGACGCCAACTCAAACACCGACTGAGACGCCGACGAACACGCCAACTGAAACGCCAACGGCGACGCCGACGCATACTTCGACGGCAACGCCGACTCAAACACCGACTGAGACGCCAACGGCGACGTCAACGAATACGCCGACGAACACGCCAACAAACACACCAACCAGGACTTCGACCGCAACGCCGACGAACACGCCGACTAATACGCCAACAAACACACCAACCAGGACTTCGACCGCAACGCCGACTAATACGCCGACTAATACGCCGACGAACACGCCAACAAACACACCAACCAGGACTTCGACTGCAACGCCGACGAACACGCCAACCCCACTGCCTACTGTGCCAGCAGCACCCGAAGACCCGTGGGGCATCAGCAAGTCGGCAAATATCACGATGGCCAGACCAGGGGAACAGGTTGTGTTTACGATTTTGGTTACGAATACGGGCACCAACACGAGTGCCAATGCGGAACTGGTGGACGAGCTGCCGATTGGCCTTTTGCCCATGTTCGCCACTTGCAACATTGTGCTGGGTGGGAGTGATTGCAATGCGCCGACGATCAGCGGACAAAAGGTGCAGACATATCTGACTCTGACAATGGGTGGCGCTGCTGGGTTGGTGATCACGGCAATGGTAGGAACGGTGAATCCAGGCGACCAATTGGTTAATCAGGCCGTAATCACACCGGCGGGTCAGCCATCAAACCAGGTGACTGTCACCATCACCAATCCGCCAACTTCAATAGAACTGGCAGGGTTTGATGTGCGGGCGGTGAGCGGTGCGAAATGCGGAAGCCTGAGCGGCGCAGATTGCGTGGCCGTGACATGGACCACCATGCAAGAGCTAAACACGCTGGGCTTTAACCTGCTCAGAGCCGAATCGGCGGATGGAATTCCATCGCGGGCCAATGCAACCGCGATGAATGAGACGCTGATTTTGGGCGCAGACTCATCTGGGGCGAGCTATGGCTATGTGGATCGCTACACCGAGGCGGATATGACATATGCATATTGGTTGCAGGAAGTTGACTTTAATGGGCAAGTTACCGAATACGGCCCGGTCACGCTGAGGGTTGATTCAACCATTCGCTAACCGGGTTTCCATCCACCGAATTGAGTAAAACAACACCGCGCTTTGCCATGTGGCAGAGCGCGGTGTTGTTTTACATGAAAAGAGGTGGTGGGTTTTACTTGACCCTTTTCATCAAATGAAGCCTGCATATAATTCATATAACAAACGACGATGTTGAAATTGAAAAAGCGCGCCAAACAAAATATGAATGTGATTTGGATTGCGCCAAGACAACGCCGCACTACATTTTTGGAGATTGAATAATGTCTGATACCCCAACTAAACCCGCATTTGTAAAAGGACTTGCAGGCGTTGTGGCCGCTCAAACGGCCATTAGCCTGGTGGATGGCCCGAACAGCACTTTGGTGTATCGCGGCTACAACATCAATGAGCTGGCGGAAAAATCCACTTACGAAGAAGTGTGTTTTCTCATTTTGTATGGCCGCTTGCCCAGCGCCGTGGAATTGCGCGAATTCACCTCTCAACTGGTGCGCAACCGCGTTTTGCCGCCGCAGATGTATGACTTTTTGCGCACGCTGCCGGTGAACACCGTGCCCATGTCTGCATTGCGCGCCGCGGTGGCCGAGCTGGCTTTTTATGAGCCGGATATTGAGACGATTGACATCGCCATTACCACCCGCAAGACCATCCGCTTGATCTCGCAAATGTCGGTTTTGCTGGGCGCGTATCACCGCATTCGCAATGGCAAAGAGCCGGTGCTGCCCCGCGCAGATTTGACCCACGCCGAGAATATGCTGTATATGCTGAACGGCGAGAAGCCAAGCGCGGAGTTTGCCAAAGCGATGGATTTGTATCTCATACTGCTGGCAGACCACAGTTTGAACGCCAGCACATTCACCGCGCGGGTGGTAGCCAGCACCCAGGCCGATCTGCACTCGGCCATCTCCAGCGCATATGCTGCCCTCAAGGGGCCGCTGCATGGCGGCGCAAATGAGGCGACCATGAACATGCTGCTGGAAATTGCGGATCCTGCCAAGGTGGATGAGTGGGTGGACAACGCGTTTGCCACCAAGCGCACCATCATGGGCTTTGGCCACCGCATTTACAAAAATGGCGACCCGCGCGCGGCCATTTTGAATGTTTGGGCGCAGAAGATCGGCACGATCATTGGCCAGCCCAAATACTACGAGATGTCTCGTTTGGTGGAGAAGGCCGTGCTGCGTCATCGTGAGCTGCACCCCAACGTAGATTATTACAGCGCGTCCATGCTTTGGGGCATCGGCATCCCGATTGACCTGTTCACGCCCATGTTTGCTTGTTCGCGCGTGGTGGGCTGGAGCGCCCATGTGATTGAGCAATACAAAGATGCGGCGCTCATTCGCCCCGCTGCAGATTACATCGGGCCGGTGGGCCTGCATTACACCCCGCTCAGCGAGCGCAATTAATTTGACAACCTGACGAAAAAACTGGGTGACAAGATGCTGCGAAATGTAAAGCATCTTGTCACCCAGTTTCTTTGTCACACCATATCTTCAAAATGATTCTTCTTGAGCAGCGCATGCGCGCATTATTTGACTTGCGCGTGGTGCCGGTGATCCGCGCGAGCGGGCCGGAGCAAGCCACCCGCATGGCCGAGCTGCTTCACGCGGCTGGCTTTGGCGCCATCGAAATAACCATGACCGTGCCGGGCGCGATGGATGTGATTGCGCGCTTGGCCAAGGCCATGCCCGATGTGATGATTGGCGCGGGCACGGTGCTCAGCGGGCCGCAAGCGGTGGAGGTGATTCGCGCCGGGGCGCAATTTGTGGTATCGCCCACGCTGGAGACCGACATTATCCGCCCGTGCCGCGAGGCAGGCGCGGTGTCCATCCCGGCGGGCATGACCCCCACCGAGATTTTGCGGGCGTGGCAGGCTGGCGCAAATGTGGTCAAGGTTTTCCCCGCGCAGCCCATTGGCGGCGTGGACTTTATCAAGGCCTTGCGCGGGCCGTTGCCAGAAATTCCGCTTTGGGTGAGTGGGCTGGTGATGGCGAAAGATGCGCCTGCCTACTTCCACGCGGGTGTGCAATTGGTTGGCCTTGGCGGGGCAGAACTCCTTCCCCCAGATGCGCTGGCCGCGGGTGACGATGCCGCGGTAGCTCACGCGGCTGGCTTGTTGAAATTGGCAAGAGGCGGGTAGGGCGAAACAAAAGAGCGTTTTATTTACATGATTCTTTCTTTAGATGTCAAAACGTATCTCCAGCGCAGCGTTTTGTGCTGGCTGGCTACGGTAAGTGCAGATGGCGTTCCCAACGTCTCGCCAAAAGAGGTGTTTGCAGTGCATGGTGATGAGACCCTGCTTGTGGCGAACATCGCTTCACCGGGCAGCATTCGCAATGTGCGGGCAAACCCCAACGTGTGCGTAAGTTTTGTGGATGTGTTTGTGCAACGCGGCTACAAGTTGCGCGGAACGGCGACCATCGTCCCCAAAACAGACCCGCGCTTTGCAGAGCTTGCGCGGGTGTTGGACGCGCGGGCGCAGGGATTTCCCATCCAAAGCGTGATTGAAGTGCGCGTGACCGCGGTTGAGCCGATTCTTGCGCCCAGTTACCGCATGGTGCCCGGCACCACCGAAGAATCGCAAGTCAAAAGCGCGATGAAAGCATACGGGGTAAAGCCAGCCGATGGCGCGTAGAGGCGCAAAATCCGGCATTCGCGCATGAGACGTGGGTCAAACGTCATCCAAACGCGCTCAAAGATAAGTAAAATCACACGCATGGTGAACGAAGCGTCAGCGCAGCCTCGGGTCGTCGCAGCCAGCCGGCTGTGGCTGATTGGTCTTGCGCTGGCAGGGATTCTTGTGCTGGCCGGCGTGGGTGCGCTAACTTTTTTTGAGCTGCGCTATTTCAACCGCGCGTATCCGGGGGTAAAACTGAGCGGCAAAGATGTGAGCGGAATGACCGCGCAGGAAATTTTTGCCATTGCCCAAAATCGTTCTGCGGCGTATTACAACACCGCCACGCTCAACCTGCAAACCCAAGACAACGTTATTTCGTTCCGGCCCGCCGATTTTGGCGCGGGCATAGACCCCGCCGCCACCGCGCTGGCCGCGTTGCAGGTTGGGCGGCAGGGCAACCTCTTTCAACAACTGCGCGACCAGTTCAACATTAACCGCCTGGGATACGATGCGCGCCCGGTGGTGGTGATGGACGAGGCGCAGGCCGGGCGCGTGATCGGCCACATCGCCCAGGAAGTGGAGCGCAAACCGGTGGATGCCAAAGTCCAAATTGCCAGCGGCATTGCGCGAGAGATTCCATCCCAGCAGGGCGCGGCGCTGGACGCCGACGGGCTGATTTTGCTGGTGAAGGCGGTGGCGGTGAAGGGCGAACCCGTCACCGTTCCGGTTCCCCTCAAACCGGTGCCGCCAAAAATTGTGAGCGCGGCCAACGCCGCCAACGAGGCCGCGCAAATTATTGGCCGCGACCTGGTGGTGTCTGTGCCGCAATACGGGGCGGATGGCTCGCGCACGGGCGCGACCGAGGCGTTTCGCATCGTGGCGGCCAACTTGCACAACTATCTTGTGGCAGAGCAGGGCAAGCAGGCGGATGGAACCCCGGTCTGGCAAATTCGCATCCTCAAAGAAAAGTTTCGCTCGTTTGTGGAGCCACTGGCCAAGGCGGTGAACGCCGCGCCGGTGAACGCCAAGCTGGATTACGACCCCGCCACTGGCCGCGTCAGCTCGCTTGCGCAATCGCAGATGGGTCATGTGCTGGATGTGAACGGCACGCTGGATGCCATTGAGCAAGCGTTGCGGGCCGACGCGCGAAACGTGGAGGTTGTGCGAGCGGACACCCCGCCCAAAATCTCATCCACCATGAGCGCGGGCGAACTGGGCATCACGGGCCTCATCACCCAGGCCACCACTTACTTTAAGGGCAGCAGCGCCGCGCGGCTGAAGAACGTGGAGGTGGCCGCCTCGCGGTTTAACGGCGTGGTCATTCCGCCGGGCAGCGTGTTTTCGTTTGCAGACTATCTGGGCGATGTTTCGGTGGAGAGCGGGTTTGAGGAAGGTCTGATTATTGTGGGCGATAAGACTATTCCGGGGGTGGGCGGCGGCGTGTGCCAGGTGAGCACCACCGCGTTTCAAGCCGCCTTGCGGGCCGGGTTTCCCATCCTTGAGCGTTACCCGCATGCTTACCGCGTGAGTTATTACGAGAATGGCATGGGGCCGGGGTTTGACGCGGCGGTGTTTACCCCGCAAGTGGACATGAAGTTTAAGAATGACTCACCGGGGTATCTTTTGATAAAAACGGTTTACGACCCCAAAGCGGTCACCCTCACCTTTAAGTTTTATGGCACATCGGATGGGCGGCAGGTGAGTTTTACTAAACCGGTCATCTCTAACATTGTGGCGCACGGGCCGGATATTTACGAGCCAGACCCGGAAGGCAAAACTGCGCCAGACAAAGCGCGGCAGGTAGATCACGCGGTGGATGGGGCCACGATCAACGTGAGCCGCATTGTGACCAAAGACGGCGTGACGCGCAAAGATAACTTCCCCAGCAAGTATGTGGCGTGGCAGGCGCGGTATTATTTTGGCGCGGGTTTTGTGCCGCCAGCAGACGCCATCGTGAAATGACAGTGGCTAAACCTGGCTGGTTGGCCTGCAAAGCCGCGGCTTTTCAAGGTTGCACAGGCCATCCCGCGAGGTTATGATGACTTAATCCAGCCCGGATTCCCACTCGTATGATTCCACAATGATCCAGCGCGATGCGTTCAGCCGGATTTCTAAAAGGCGCATGTCTTCAATCATTTTGTCGTTCTGGCCGGGCGGGTTTTTGGCATAAGATTTTCGGCATTCTTTATCCCAGGCATACACTTCGCCCATAGACAAGAGCATGGCGTAGTCCACATACCAGGAGTTGCCGGTGTCAAACCAGCGCGCGCCTTGTTTGGCAAACGACCCGTATTTTTCAAAAAAGGCATCGCGGTTCCACCACGCTGGAAAAGGCATGACCCAGCCAGGCTGACCATTTTCAGCCGGGCATAAGTAGATTCTTTCACTTCTCGCGGGCATCGCTAATACAACAAATATTCCTTGCGGCGGCGCAAAAAGCCGCGCAGGTCTTTTTGCCAGGTTTTGGCGATCTCGCTCACGGGTTTGCGGTTGAGCAGGTCGGGCTTGATGTGCGTGTTGCCGGTGAGCAAATCGAAGTGCGGGGTTTTGCCTTCCCACGAGGTTTTCAAAAACTCAAACTCGCGCGGGTGGAGCTTGATGCAGGCGTCAATCATGTGCAGGCCCAGCTCAAACGTCTTAACCTTGTCGCGGTTGGTGATGTGAACCTGAACGCCAGAACACGCCACGCCCGCGTGTTTGCTGTATGTTGGCGCAAAAAATTGCGGGCGGAACTTCACGCCGGGCAGGTTGCGCGTGTTCAACTCGTGCGCTAGCGCTGCGCCGTTCAGCCAGGGGGCGCCAATCCACTCAAACGGATGGGTGGTGCCGCGGCCTTCGCTCATGGTGGTTCCTTCAAACAAACACGGGCCGGGGTAAATGGCGGCGCACTCCAAAGTGGGCAGGTTGGGGGAGGGCGTAACCCAGGGCAGGCCGGTCTGGTCAAACCACATCTCGCGCGTCCAGTTATCCATCTGCACAACGGTTAAATTGCAAAAAATCTCAAACTCGGTGTTGGCGTAACGCGCAAACTCGCCAATCGTCATCCCGTATCTGGGGGGGATGGGATACCGCCCCACGAACGATGTGATCCCCGGCTCAATCAGCGGCCCATCCGCCTGAACGCCATTGATGGGGTCTGGGCGATCCAGCACCATCACCTCAATGTCGCGCTCAGCGGCGGCCTCCATCACGTATGAAAGGGTGTAAAGATACGTGTAATATCGGCAGCCCACATCCTGAATGTCATAGATCAGCAAGTCAATGTCATCCAGCATCTCGCGGGTGGGTTTGAGCGTTTTGCCATACAGGCTATGCACGGGCAAACCGGTGGCCGCATCCACCGATGAGGCGACCTCCAGACCATCTTGAATCTCGCCGCGCACGCCATGCTCCGGGCCAAATAAGGCGCGGATGGTCACGCCTTTGAGCGCGGCCAATGCGTCTACCGTGCTGCGCAGGTCGCGCGTCATGCCGGTGGGGTTGGTCACAAGGCCAATTTTGCGGCCCTTGAGCAGTGAGGGTTTGCGAAGAAGAATATCAATGCCAGTTTGGGTTGTAGCCATGCGGGCAGTATAAGGGCTAAATGGTTTTTAATCAGAGTAACTTAAAGCGCATTATTCCAATGTCTTGCGCATAAAAACCCGTGGATAACCGTTGACCACGCGATGGTCATACTCAACATACCCGATGTGCGCGTAGAGCTGGCGATTTTCGGTCATGAGTTCGTGGGTAGCCAGATAAATTGAGGCGTAGCCCTGGCGGTTTGCTTCTGACGCGGCAAAGGCCAGCAGTTGGCGGCCAATGCCGCGACCACGCGCAGATGGGCGAACCGCAACGTTATCAATGTAAAAACCTTCGGGGGTGCGCATCAAAACAATGACACCGAGAATGCGTTGCTCTTCAACGGCCACGTGGACATCCGCGGAGCCGATGACATCCCGGTAGTCATCCAGCATAGGCCCCGGCTGTTTGCCAATGCGCTCAATGTAATGAATATATGCCTCGCAAACGCACGTGGTGATGGCTGGCGCATCGGCGGTGGTTGCGAGGCGGAGCGCGGGTAGGGGCATGGCGGGAGTTTACAAATGCTTTTCTTAGGCGCCTATTTGAACAAGAATGATCTCGATATTCTTGGTTGGGTTACCACGCGAAATTACCGGTGTGGTTGTGTTGCTGGTAAAAAGCATTTTGCCGGTGGCATCTTTTATTGTTGCACGCACGCTGTAACTGTGCGTGCTGTCAATTTTGCTGGAATCATAGGGAATGGCAAATGAGATGGGCACTTGCGCACCCTTGGTTTCAATTGTCTGCTGGCCCAAAACAATGGCGGGCGCATCGGCCCGGGAAATATCCTGAAGCGAAACGTTCACAACCGCATCGGTTGGCAAGGCTATTTTTTGCCGATAGGTCACTGTGCCTGTAAGTGTGGGGGAAGAAGGGCTTCCGCAACCGGCGAATAGCATGGGTAATACGAAAATCAAAGCCGCTAGTTTTTTATACATTTTGTGTCCTCTCAGTTGGGTTGAGTTTGACCGGCGTTCACCATCATCAAACCCCAACCAATTTAGTGTTGTCTTTTTAGTAGACGCCAAAAAATCTAAATTGGTTCCAACTCACGGAGCGCACAAATCACCCAAATCAGGCGCGCAAAATTTTGTCTATTGCTTTGCCTTTGGCAAGCTCATCAATCAGCTTGTCTAAATAGCGTATTTTTTGCATGAGCGGGTCTTCAATCTCTTCTATGCGCACACCGCACACCACGCCTTTGATGAGTGAAACATTGGGGTTGATGGCTGGCGCTTGGGCAAAGAAAGTTTCGAAATCGTTTTCTTGCTGGATTTGTTTTTCCAAACCGGCCTGATCGTAACCCGTAAGCCAGCGGATGATTTGGTCAACCTCATCTTTTGTGCGATTTTTGCGTTCCGCCTTTTTAACATACAACGGATAAACCCCCGCAAATTTTGTCGTAAAAATTTTATGCCTGGTCACTTGTTATTTTTCCTGTGTAAGAATATCTTTCAAGACAACCGCGTCGTTGTGTTCCTCATCTTTAGCGGCATATACCAGTGTGGTTTTTCCATCGCCAATAGCCGCCTTTAATTCGGAGAACGCGGGGTTTTTCATCAGCTCCGCCTTATACCTTTCCTGAAATTCAACCCACTTATCGGGGTCGTGCCCAAACCATTTTCTTAATTCGGTAGAGGGCGCGACATTCTTGATCCACAGATCGGCGGCAACTTTTTCTTTTGTCAGTCCTCTGGGCCAGAGCCGATCTATCAGGATTCTTTTTCCATCAGATTTTTCAGCAGGCTCATAAGCGCGTTTTATGGAAATTTTCATGTGTGCCTCCTGACGATGCCTAACAGTTTGTGTTGCCTGCGCGTAGGCGGGCACGGATTCTGTTGGGAAGCAGAAAAACGCGAAGCCAGAGAAATGTTCGAAAATGTCGCAGAATCCTATTTGTCAGACGCGCACTTTGTCAGACACCATTCTTGTCAATGCGTTTTTTGATTGTAATGCAAACAAACAACACCAGAAGGAAAAACATGGCTGTCTGTAAGCATCAGCGCTGTTTTGTGTTGAATATTCTTGAACAAGGGAATCCCTTCTCCGAGCAGAACGGGATTGACAAACAGCCAGTAGCCATCCACTGCCCCGATGGACATGAGCGCGTGCGAGGCGGTGGGGCTGCCAAAAACCAGTATCTCTTTGTTTGTGCTTTTCTTGACTTTGGCGATTTCATCACCCAAGTTTTTGCTAATCACTTTTGTGTTGGTGAGATCCGTCTCGTTCAGCGTTTTTGATAAAACGACCTTTGCCGCGCTCTTATACCATTTTGAATGTTCAATATCGTGCTTGGAGGCATCTGGCTGATCTGCCGCCGTCGGCCAGTAGCCTTCCATCATTTGATACGTCTTTCGCCCATACAGGGCGCAATCGGTGGCAAATATTCGCTTTGCGCCGTAATCAAATAATTCTTCGTCGGTATAAATCCAATCCATCTCTCCGTTTGGCCCGGCCACAAAACCATCAAGCGACACATGCATAAATACAATCAGCTTTCCCATTTTTATTCCTTGTTGTTTGGTGTGTGATGCTGACCAAATAAATTTAAAACTTGTGTCGAATAGTTGATTTATACAACCCCGCAAATTCGGAAAATTTGTAAATGGTTTTAACCGTCCTGGTTCGGCAAACAGCGCTAATGCGTTGCCGCCGAACCAGGATTGTGTGCTGGCCTTGCTATGCCGCGAATAAGATTCAGCACCACATGCGATGATTGCTTACGCAACTGGCGCGCGTTGCTGAATCATGGTTGTTTTAGGAATGGGCTAATTTGTTACCGAAGGCGCGCATCCTGAACGCCAGAATCACGAGAAGGATGCCGAAGATCACGGCATATGCCGCAATCAGCCAAAGCAAGGCGAGGGCGCTTGCGCCTGGTTGCGCCATAATCAAAACGCCAAACGCAACCGAGGCAAGCCCTGCAAGGATCAGCCGCCACTCGTTGGTGATCTCCTTCCGCAGACGGATCGCGGCTACGATTTGAAGAACGCCTGTCGCGATTGCCCAAGCTGCAATGTAAAACAGGATGGCGAGCGCAATGGCGCCGGGCGCCATAAACACAAGAATTCCGATTCCAATATCTACAAGCGCCCAGAGGAGCAGCACCCACCAGTCTTCGTGTTCCTTGCGCCCCGCGATGGCAGCCCAGAGTCCAAATATGCCGTTCGCCAGAGTGTAAGCGCCGAAGAGCAACACCAATGTGGCAAGCGAGATCCCAGGCATAAGCCATGTCACTATGCCGAATGCGATGGCCACAATGCCGCGCAGGAGCAAAACCCACCAGTTACGGGAAAGAATTGTAGACAGTCTTTTCTCTATGATAGTACTCATGATTTACCTATTTCCTCCAATTAATTCAGATAAAGATTAAGAACCAGTTCCGGCTAACGATGATTGTATCGCAGATGCGCCAATCATCGCTGATGATGTCACGGCGTTGAGAAAGTCGGGGTGGGCTGGCAGACCAAAATCAATGATGCCTTAAGAGAGTGGCTTAAAACGCATCCGATGAATTCTTGAGCGTGGTGATTCTTGGAAATTCAACTATGAGCGCGGGATGATGGAAGATCAACGGCTGGCGTTACCTGCGCTGGGGTGGGGGCAGCGAAGCCGTCCAGCCAGAAAAAGGATAAGGCGCAGAAAACTGCTTGAGATTGCCGCAGAATCCCCAGCGTCAGGTGCACGCTTTGTTGGGCGGCCCTTTGCCTTTTCGGATATTAGCCAATTCAATCTGTCATCTATGCGTCAAAGCTTTTCATTTCTTTCAATGATCAAGTTGAATAACGAGAAGAACACAGGCAAGCCTATAAAGAAGATGATAGATATGTCGGGGTAAAAAAGAGAAAGGATAATAATCGCACCAATGATGATCGCCATAATGATCCAGCGCGGCAACCACCGAGATTGTCCGCCGAATCTTTGCCTTCTCTTCTGAATATTCACACCACCTTCTTGCTTAGCGGCTTCGCTCCCGATCCAGTACGAACTTGCATTGACTAGTAGAAAAACGATATCATAGCCAATGACCGGCACGACTTCATTCGAGTAGAGGATGACCCACTTCGTAAAGATGGGTATCAAAGCAAGAAAGAACAAGAACAGTAAATTTCTCCAGATGAATTTGTTGGATACTTCCGAAATTTGCTCCATCCAAACATGATGGTTGGTCCAGTAGTTTCCAACGATAATGAAGCTTGCGAAAAATATGAGAATTGATCTCAGCAGGTCAATGATTGAGGCAAATTCAAACGTGTTTGGCAGGGGTATTTCCAAAACCATAATCGTGATGATCACGGCGATCACGCCATCGCAAAACGTTTCTAGCCTGTTTTTTGAAAACTTCATCATCTTATAGCGCTCCCGGATTTATTCGATATGCATACGTTTCTCAGACGGAAAGGATCATAAGCACAAATCATGAATATAACTTGAAGAGGCCATGAAGACAATATGCATGTGCTGACTCAGCTTATCTTATTTGAGCGCTTAACAGTTTGCGTTACCTGCGTGTGGGCAGGCGTGGATTCTGTTCGGGAGCAGAAAGACTAGAAGCCAGAAAAATGCTCGAAAATGCCGCAAATTCCCACACGCCAGATGTGCGTTGTGCTAGGTTTCATCCACGCCTTCTAAAATTCTTTTTGTTTCTGTAAGACCGTTTTGTTCTGCAAAATCAATTGCCGATAAACCATGATGGCCTTTTACTCTTGGATTGGCGCCTTTTTTGAGTAACAACCTGACAATATCGTTATATCCATGTTGGGTACAAAACATCAATGGAGTAGACCCATCATTATCAATTTCGTTGATATTTGCGCCTTTCTCAATCAGATAACGCACACAAGATAATTTTCCAGCATTACAAGAAAACATTAAAGCTGTATATCCTGATGAATCTTTGGCGTCAATGGGAACACCGGCTTCAATTAACAATTCTAAGATTTCTATTTTCCCGCTATGTGATGCAACCATGAGCGGAGTAAGTCCAGTGGGGTCAGAAGCGTTGGGATTTATGCCATTCTCAATTAGGTTCTTGATTTTATGCACATCACCCGTTGTTGCGCCATTCATGAAGTCATGAAAATCTCTTTTTCGTTTTTCATCAACCAATCTTGCTTGAGTAATAATTTCATGGGCTTTATGAAAAAGTGGTGAAAGTGGAACGCGATTATTGCCCAAATCGGTTTCTTTGCCGCTGGTCGTGAGAACACCATTTGTTGTCAAAAAATAGAAGGTTACATATCCTTTTTGCGGCAATGGAAATTCTTTGGCTGGTCGTAATTGGGATGTAAATTGCTTGGCGTAAGAAAGGAATGAAAGACATGCTTTTCGGGGTCCTTCATGTTGACCAATACCAATAATGCCGCCGCCATTGCTGAAATACAAACTGACTGATCCATCTCCAATGGCTGAAAGAGTCATTACCGTATCTTTATCGCCTATTTCCATTAGAACGCCGAAAATTGGATTGGCCTGGTCAGGCGTCATCCCGATTTGAACCGGATCCAGTAAAAGCGCTTTATTTCTCAATGATGAGTAAATATCAGCTATTTTTCGTGGCTTATCAAATAATCCCATTCTTCTTTTCCCTCATGATAGGTACCCGCCCGACGGTTTGCGTTATCTGCCTGTGGGCGCGGGCAATAACTTAACATGAGTTCGGGATAAGCATCGCAAATCTGCAATGGAAAAAAATACAGCCTAAATCTGTCATTCCGAACGCCGAAGGTGGAGGAATCTGCGAGTAAGCCCGGCTTGGTGCGTGCTTTTTCGCAGATTTCTCGCTCGTTTCTCGCTCGAAAACCTGTCCTGAGCCTGTCGAAGGGAGCTTGTCGAAGGATGACAGGCTTACTCTTATCCCGAACTCACGTTAATTTAGGTTATTCGCCGTCATGTGTTTTTGAATTTTTTCCACTACGTCTACGCGATTGCGCGTTTGATTTGACTTGAGATGATAGTGAATCCGTGGCACCAGAATCGTGTGGCTTTTCCACTTGATCTCTTCAATCTCAGCGCTGGCAGCCGGGCCGAAATCTACCGGCCCGGTGCCATCAACCCAATCTTCGGGTTCAAAGGCGTAGTCAATCCGAAAGTTCTGGCTGATGACGCCGAACCCCTTGACAACCCATCCGGTGACATGATGAAACGGCTCAACGATTTTGTCTTTGACCGCGCGATGGATTTTCCCGATTTCTGATTTGTAGGTCATGATGTCAATGTCATGCGGCGTGACATCAATTCCTCTGGCAAACAATGCGCCACTTCCCGCAAGCCACCATTTAATTGCGTTTTCTTCGTGGCGATGGCACACCCACTCAAGCGCATTTTCAAATTTGCGCTTTGTATTCGCGATGTTTGTCTGCTCTTTTATGTGTTCAACAAAATTGGCGGCCATGAGTTGCACGTCATGGTCAAACATCAGCGTTGATTTTTGAAATTTCTTTGTAAAAACCCCGCTTTCCTCAGAAAAGTAGGATGCCAATAGAACCGCTTTATCGGTCTCGGAGTATTCAGTAATTTGATAAACGATCTCGGTGGCTGTTTCGAGGATTTGTGCATTCATAAGCATTCTGCCACTTTTTTGAGCATAGCCCAAAAATTATTGGGCTGCGGGTTCAGAACCTAGCCAAATGAGAATGCGTTCCCGATGTCAATAGCAAAAGTGCGTTTTTGCGCGACGGCCAGATGAGCCTAAGCCAATGCGATGTGAGCATAACATCGGTCAAAATTGTCTCTGCGTTGCTGCCTAACGCCCTGCTTCACCGGCGGCGGGGCGAAGTCAGAACCAACTTCGGGACTAGAGTAGTTCGCACTTGCTGTGAACTTATAACATATCGAGTTGCTGCGAAAATCGATTGGGCAAATTCAAAAGATTTGTCTTGGATCTGTTCTTGTTCAGATGAGGGTTTCATAAAAATCATTACTCCGTTAGTATTTGGCCTTCTTTAAGTGCAATGCTGCGGAATCTGGGCGCAAATATTAGAATGGATAAGGTTAGTAAGGTAAATCCGCTGGAAAAGAGCAGGGTAGCACGCTGGGGGTTGATTAAGTTTGCTATCCAACCAATAAGAATTTGACCAACGGGTACCAATCCAAATACAAAAAGAAATAAGCTTTGTATTTTGCCACGCGACAAGGGTGGAGCATACAACTGGACTATCGCATTGACCCGCGGAGATAATAACCCATGTAAAAAGTTGAATATCATTAGGGCTATTATGGAAAAAGTTAGCCAGGTACTCAATGAAAAAAAGACCAATTGCAACCCAAGAACAATATAACCCATAATTTGATACAGACCATAGCGGGAACTGTTCATTCCTCCCGTTAGAGTTGTTGCCATAGCGCCTAATAACTGACCAATACCACAAGCCCCCATCAACAAGCCCAAACCAGTCGCGCCCACATGTAGAACATCGCGGGCAAAGATAGGCAGCAAGGCAAAAACAGGTAAGATAAGCAAGGATATACTTAGATTGAGTACCCACAGCGGAAATAAAACAAAGTCTTTTACTACAAGCAAAATGGTCGCATCTGATGGCTTTACAGTAGAAGATTGTTTGTTAGACCGGATATCTGGTAATTCTATTAGCAAAAGGGCAACTAAAGGGAATATAAAACTGACAGTATTGAACAGGTAAGTATTTCGCATTCCCAAGGCAGATATAGACAGACCGGCAATAATTGGTCCAAGAGCACGCGCAGTATATAAACCGGTCAGACTCAATCCCATAGCATTCGCCAACCGTTTCTGCGGAACCATTTGTGGGATACAAGATAAATAAACGGGTTGCCACAATGCAGCACAGGTACCCAATAAGAAAGTAAACACAAAGACCGTCAAGACATTAGCCCAATTAAAAATCACTAATACGGAAAGTGCTGCTGAAATCAGCAATTGGGTAATAGCAAGTGCTTTTAGAAACAGTTTTTTAGGGTAACGATCGGCGGCAATTCCTCCAATTATCACAAATAGCAATTGAGGAATTGTGCCACTAGCAGCAACAAGGCTAACTGCAAAAGCCGAATTACTCATTTCTAACGCTAGCCATCCCTGGGTTGTGATTTGTAAATAATCCCCAACTTGAGATATCAACATACAAACCCAAAACAACGCGAAATTCTTGTTAGTCAATAATTCTGTGATAGCTCGAAAATAACCCATGAAAAAGCCTCCTCAAATTTATCTGTAGCAAGTTAACGAAGAAACTTTATCATCTCTTGCCAACGCAGGACTACTGAAGTGCGCCCTTTAGATTGGAGCGTTTTAGACCAAAGCTAAGAGAGAAATTCCGGTGAATTGACTGATAGATTTTGGGCATTCCAAAGCTTCTCAAACTGGACTGGGGGAATGTAGCCCAGAGCCGTGTGAATGCGCTTCTTGTTGTAGACCACGTCAATGAACGGGCCGATGTTGACAAGGGCATCGTAGCAGTTCTGATATTCGTTGAGATAAATCTCCTCTTCTTTGGTAGTGAACATGAGCATTACCTAACTTTTTTGATACCTACCCCCGTATAATCCCCTCTCACAAGGAGTCTTACATACCATGACGTTTAACTTTGACGAAGCAATAGACCGCCGCAATTCTGGCAGCATCAAATGGAAGCTGTACCCGCAAGACGTGCTGCCCATGTGGGTGGCCGATATGGATTTCAAATCCCCGCCCGCGATTTTGGACGCACTGCACGAGCGCGTGAATCATGGTGTGTTTGGCTACGAGATGCCCAGCGAAGAGCTGAGCAAAACCATTTGCGCGTGGGTGGACAAGCGTTACGGCTGGAAGATTGAGCCGGACTGGATTGTGTACTTGCCCGGCCTGGTGGCTGGGCTGAACCTGGTCTCGCGCGCATACGGGCGGGTGGGCGAGAGCGCGGTGGTGCTTTCGCCGGTCTACCCGCCGTTTCTCTCCGCGCCGGTAAACCAAGGCATGCAATGCGACAAAGTTTGCTTGAAGGAAAACGTGAGCGGCAACGCCATCAGCTATGAGATTGATTACGAGGCGTTCGAGAAGGCCATCACCCCCCGCACCAGCTTGTTTATCCATTGCCACCCGCACAACCCCATTGGCAAAGAATGGACGCGCGAGGAGAACACGCGGCTGGCCGAAATTTGTATCAAGCACAATGTCATCATTTGCTCAGATGAAATTCATTGCGATTTGATGCTGGGCGATACCAAGCACACGCCCTTTGCCGCGCTCTCGCCAGAAATTGCCGAGCACACCATCACCCTCATGGCCCCCAGCAAAACATTCAACGTGCCGGGTTTGGGGATGAGTTTTGCGGTGGTGCCGAGTAAACAATTGCGGGCGCGGCTGCATCAAACCGAGCAAGGCAACCTGCCGCACGTGAACGCGTTGGGTCTGGCGGCGGCGCAAGCGGCCTACACCGGCTGCGATGCGTGGCTGGCCGAGCTGAGCGCGTATCTCACCGCCAACCGCGACTTTTTGGCAAAATACATCGCGGAAAATTTCCCCAAAATGAAGCTGACCATCCCAGATTCAACCTATCTGGGTTTTCTGGATTGCCGCGAGATGGGCATTGCGGGCAATCCGTATCAGTTCTTCCTCAAAAATGCAAAAGTGGCGTTTAACGATGGCGCCACGTTTGGCCCCGGCGGCGATGGTTTCGTGCGCATCAACCTGGGTTGCACCCGCGCCACGCTGGTGGAAACGCTGGAGCGCATGAAGAAAGCGCTGAGCTAAGACGATAGACGATAGACGATGGATGATGACAGGCTTTGGCTCATCGTCCATCGTCCATCGTCCGCCGTCCATCGTCCAAATGCTCCTCCACGCCCAAAACATTGTCAAGTTCTACGGCCTGCGCCCGGTATTGCGCGGGGCCAGCTTGGCCGTGGATGGCGGCGAGTTTGTGGCGATGCTGGGCGCGAATGGCAGCGGCAAAAGCACGCTCTTGCGCGTGCTGGCGACGCTGGGCCGCCCGGAGAAAGGATCGTTGGAGATTTGCGGCGTAGATGCCCTCGCGCATGGCGACCTTGCCCGCGAGCACATTGGCGTGGTGATGCACCAATCCATGCTGTATCCAGACCTCTCGGCCAAAGAAAATTTGATGTTTCACGCCCGTCTGCATGGGCTGGCCGACGCGCCCGCCCGCGTGACCCGCGCGCTGGAGCGGGTGAACCTGGCCGCCCGCGCGGACGACCCCGCCCGCATGTTTTCGCGCGGGATGATTCAGCGGCTCACGCTTGCGCGCGTGCTTTTGCAAAACGCGCAGGTGATTCTGCTGGACGAACCTTTCACTGGGTTGGATGCGGCCTCGGCCCAAAATTTATCCATCTTGTTGATGGAGCTTGCGGCAGGCGGAAAAGCCATCGTGATGACCACCCACGAACAGCGCGGCATGGAAGGCGTGACGCGGGTGGTGCGACTAGAGGAGGGCAAGTTGACCGAAGACGGAAGACCGAAGACGGTTGCAATGCCCGTCCCCCGTCTCCCGTCCCCCGTCTCATAAATCATGCGCCGCATTCTCTCCATCGCCCTCGCCATCCTCCGCAAAGACCTGCTGGTAGAAGTTCGCACCCGCGAGTCGTTCACGGCCATGCTGGTGTTTGCCGTCATGGCGGTGGTGATGTTCAACTTTGCGCTGCGCCTGCGCGTGGATACGCTCAAACCGCTGGTGCCGGGCATTTTGTGGGTCACGCTGGTGTTTGCGGGCACGCTGGGGCTTTCGCGTTCCATGCTCTCCGAGCAGCTTAACGGCGGTTTTGACGCGCTCATGCTCGCGCCGGGCGACCGCATGGCTGTGTTCATCGGCAAGGCGCTGGCAAATTTGGTGTTCACCCTCGCGGTGGGTTTGTTCGTCCTCCCTGTGATGGCTATCTTGTTCGATGAGGGCCTCATCCAACCCGGCGTGTTGCTCACGGTTGCGCTGGGCGCCATTGGGTATAGCGGGGCCGGCACGCTGATCGCCACCATGGCCGCCAGCACCCGCGCCCGCGAGGTCTTTTTGCCCATTTTGTTGTTCCCGCTTGTTTTGCCGCTGGTCGTCGCGGCGGTCATTGTCACCGCGGGCTACGTGGATCGCGCCCCGTTTGAGGAGTTCGGCTCGTGGATGGGCGTGATTGTCGCCTTCATCCTCATCTTTTGGACAGCGGGCACGCTTTTGTTTGAGCCGCTGGTGGAAGGATAGGGAAATATCCCCAGAGTAAGCTTGAGAATACACGCGGGGCAATGGACAGCCCAGTCACGGGCGAGAACGCGCTTTGCGACCATAAGATAAATACCTAAGAGAGTGTTTTTCAATTCAAGTTAAAGCCCAAATTCAGGTAAAAATCAAGGTTTTTAAGGGTAAAACGCTAAAAAACCGGCTTTTGGCACCTAAATTTCATTCAAAATCACAACTTTATGTATTTGAAAAACACTCTCTAAGCAAGTTCCAAAATAGTGTCCAGTGCGATCAGTATGCTTACTGCTTTCATTGCACACTTGACTCTTCAATGCAAATAGGACGATTAATCTTTTTGGAGATAAAAGTTTGTGTTTTAGATTAGATGGATTTTGGGATTGTCTTTACATTCAATATTTCTCAATGATTATTTTTTTGTGGGATGCGTTTTAATTAAATTCCAAATTATCCCGCTTATAGTAATAGTAAAACCAAATATAGACACTAAACTCCCAATATTACTAAGCAACGGTTGATTCTCAGTTGCAATAATTGGACGAATTACAAGAAATGTAATTGCCAATGATACAAAACTAACAAACCACCATTTTGTTCTTTGCAAAAAAATTTTTACAAAGAGCGCAAATGACTCAAATACGCCTCTAACTTTGAGAAAAATATCTTTTAATTGACTACGCAAAGATGTGTTTTTTATGGGTGCAACATGCCTCTCAATTGGTGGCAGATTGTTTAAGCCTATGCAGGTTTGTATGTCCTTGAGAAGACCTGCTTTGGTGAAAATTGGTAAGCCCAATTTTGATTTTTGATTGCAAATTTCCTCAAAAGTGAACCATTCGTATTCCAAGTCCCCTCTTAGTTTTAATGGGCTTTTCAATGACTCGGCAATAAAAATATTGAACTCATATTGAGTGAAAACTCCTCTATTTAAACTTAAACTATAGTAAATCTCATCTTTTATGTTGGGTGATATTAGCGTAAAGTCTCTAGCTGATGTAATTAGGTCTTCATCTAATGCAAGAAGAGCGGTTTCTATATCGCTTTCTCCTGAATTTTGTACCGATCCAACAAGGGCATAGCTATCCCATCCGGATTTTTTAACATGCAAAAACACATCGTCAAATGCTTTTGAAAAAGTTGATTTTGGACGAAACCCTTTTATCAATACAGAAATAACCCTTGCGCGTCGCAAAGGTTGTTTATATGGCTCTTTGCGATTAGATTCGAGAATATTAACTAAAACCAAATGAGGATTTATTAGATTGTCTCTGAGTGCATTTTCAATTACTGAACTAAAATTTTTTATGCTGCTATCAGGGCTTAACGGGGTTTTGTGACCAGGATAATTGTCTAATAATCTACTTAAACTATGTAACAGATACCCGGCAGGTTCTGAAGTTGGCCAAATCCAAATCCTCTCCCCCTTTTTTTCTATGTGAATAATACCAAGTGCTTCTAAGGTTATTAATGCGCCAGCGATTAAATTTAACTCTTCCTTGTTTATAGGGTTTGTTAATATTTCATTGAAAGTAACCTTGGAAAGAAAGGTCCTCTCATCAACATCTATAGAGTTAATTCGATTTTTGGCCGTGGTTGGGATAGGTAATGAGGTAAATGCTTTGGATAAACTCAAGTACGAAGACTGATCCAATAAATTGTGAAGCTGGAAATTTTCAACTTCATTGTTATCTTTTGGCTGTTGTGGCTTATTCTTGGTTGACATTTGTTGGCGTGAAAGTTGACTTCTGACTCACCAGATTAATGACACTAGTAGCTACCTCTAAACGATTCATTTTGGACGTGTCAATCATTACTATAGACGGAAATTTTGTCTTGTGCTTTTTAATCACGTAATTGTATGACTCTTGCAAAATACTCAATGATTGCAAATTTGTGATAAAAGCTGGATTTGAGCTAATTCTTGCTGCTAAATCTCTTTCAATAGCAATGCTAGGCTTTACCTGCAAAAGAATAACAAGATCTACCAATTGCGTCCAATTACGGTTCGTGAAATAATTTTCGAAATCCGAAAAGGTTTTTTGATTAATAAAATTTTCTAAATGCAACATCTTCAAAAATGCAATGGAGTCAAATAAACCACGATCTTGCAAAACCAAGATGTTTGAAGACAAATTCAGTTTTGATTCTAATACATTGGTTAGTGCCATATTAGCTGTCCAATTCGAAAGTTCTATTCGATGTTTTCGATCAAATGGACAAGTTCTAGCCCCCTCAGCAATGGTCCGCACGGATACCCCCCCTCGTCCAAAATAATCTCTTGCTACTTCAATAGCAGAGGACTTTCCACTTCTTGGTAATCCAGCAAGTTCAATAATCACTTTAAATCTCCTACATGTAACTTATGATTATGAATTACGACAAATAATGTTAATAAGATGTTTCACAATCTAGCAAGTTAAGAATTATCGCATGTAACTGCTTTGGCCCATGCACGCCAAAGGTGGGGATCAACTCAATATCCGCCGTGCGCGATGGCCCGGTGATAAAAATGAGATTCGCCCCCTGCGCCGCGGCATCTGGATGCGCCGCCCAAAACGCGGGCTGGTTGTCGTAAAGTTCGGCCACATCCAGCAGGACAATATGCACGGGCGGCAACAACGAGGCCAGCCGCGGCCTGCCCGCGCCAGAGGTGAGCGCGAGTGTGCCGCTATCTGCAAAACCAGCCAGCGCCCCAGTGATGCCCACGCCCGCCCGCGCCAGCTCATGCAGTTTGGCGCGCTGGGCAGTGGTGTCGCGCGGCACGGTGGCGTCCAACACACGGTAGCCCGCGTTGCGCAGGGCGGCGCCAAGTTCGGGGATGGGTAACTGGTCGTCATCCCACGCCAAAATTTCTGTGCTGTCTTGCTCGGCCAGCAGCGCCATCACTTTAGACACGGCTTCTTCGCGGGTGTGCGCCATGTGCGCCACCCCGCGCAGGGGCGTGATCTCGCGCTCAAACGAGGCGATGCGCTCCTCGCGGGTCATGGTCGCAAAAGCCCAGGGTGGGGTGGGCAGCGTTGCGCGCGCCGCCGGTATGTGCGCGGCTTGCAATGACTCGCGGATATTTTTGAGGAAGTCTTGTTTTGTTGTCATTTTCTTTTCTTTTCACCGCAGAGGCGCAGAGACGCTGAGAATTTAGAAATTGTTAGCAATGCGTTTAATGCCAGATTTAAGAACGGGAACATTGAAATTGATAAGCAAGCCAACGGATAATCCCGTGAGCCTCAAATAGGTTAACACCTGCGCTTCGAATATTGGCGAAAGAAAATCAACAGCTTTCAATTCCAGTAATACACGTTTTTTTACAACGGTGTCTAAACGATAGCCACAATCAAGTTTTGCGTTTTTATAAATGACTGGCACAGAAACTTGCCGTTCAAAATCCAACTTTCGCAAAAATAGCTCATGGCACAAGCATTCTTCGTATGCAGATTCAAGTAACCCTGGCCCAAGTGCGCGATGAACTTCAATGGCAGCGCCGATGATTTGATCGGTAAGTTGATTTATCTCAACCCGTTGAATTTCTGTGTTCATGACGAAAGCTTTTTAATTTCTCTGCGTCTCCGCGTCTCGGCGGTGAAAAATTTTAATTCCTCGGTTTCTCCGCATTTCCGTGTTGAGAAAACATCTGGCTAAACGATTTCTTCGGGAATTGCGGGAAGTCCCGCGAGTTTGTCCATCCCGCCAGCGGGCCGGGCAGACGATTGATCCATCCCGCCCGCGCCAAAACGCGCGTGCCAAGCTGCCCCATCTGCACGCCCAGCTTGAACAGGGCAGGGTGGGTCGCGGCGGTTCGGTATGCCATCAGCCCGGCCTTGAGCCAGACGGGTGTTTTGCCCGCTTTGTCGCCCTGATTGCGCAGTTCCACCAGCATCTTTGGCAGGTCAATCCGCACCGGGCAGACCTCGCGGCACGCCCCGCACAAACTGCTGGCGTGCGGCATCTCTGGCCAATTTTCTATGCCGCGCAAAGATGGCGTGAGCACCGAGCCGACCGGCCCCGGATACACGCTGCCATACGCGTGCCCGCCAATCTCGCGGTAAACCGGGCAGGCGTTCAAACACGCGCCGCACCGAATGCAAAACAAAATCTCGGCGGTCTCGCTGGCCAGCACTTTGCTGCGCCCGTTGTCCACCAAAATGATGTGCAGTTCATCCGGGCCATCTGGCTCGTTTGCGCGGCGCGGGCCGGTGATGATGTTGGTATACACGCTGAGTTTTTGCCCGGTGGCCGAGCGGGCCAGCACGTGCAGCATCACGCTCAGGTCGGCCATCGCGGGCACCAGCCGCTCCATCCCCATGAACGCCACATGCACGCGCGGCGCGGTGGTGGTCAGCCGCCCGTTGCCCTCGTTTTCAACCAGGCAGATGGAGCCTGTTTCGGCCACGCCAAAGTTCACCCCGCTCACGCCGATATCTGCGGTGAGATACACCTCGCGCAAATGTTCGCGCGCGGCGGCGGTCATCACTTCCGGCTCGTCGGTCAACGGCGCGCCAATTGTCTGGTGCAAAAGCTTGCCAATTTCCTCTTTTGTTTTGTGAATGGCTGGCGCAACGATGTGGCTGGGCGTTTCGCCCGCAAGCTGAATGATGCGTTCGCCCAAATCGCTCTCAATTACTTCCAGCCCGGCTTGTTCCAAAAAGTCATTCAGGTGCGTTTCTTCCGTCACCATGCTTTTGCCTTTCACCACTTTTTTTGCGCCGGTCTGTTTGGCAATCTCCAGGCAGATGGCGTTTGCCTCTGCCGCGTCTTTGGCAAAGTGGATGTGGCCTCCGCTGGCCTCAACCGCCTCGGCAAATTGAGCGATGTATCGGTCGAGGTTGCTCAGCGTGTGGGCGCGAATCAGCCGGGCATGGTCGCGTATGCCATCCGCATTGGGCAAAGAGGCCAGCCCGTTGGCGCGTTGTGTCGCAAAACGCTGGGTGGCGCGGTTGAGCGCGGTGTGCAATTGCGCGTTGCCCAGCGCGTCCTCAATCCGCTCGTGGAAAGTGATGGGGTGGGAGGTGGACATTTGAGATTGGCTTGTTTGAAATGAGACGGAAGACGGGAGACCGGGGACGGCCAAAGACCGTCCTCCGTCTTCAGTCTTCCGTCTTGGCTAAGAATCCAAAATCTCTGCCAGGTGTTTTGTCTCGCAGGCCGCGCCGCGCCGGTGCAGGCCGCCAGAAATGTTGAGCAGGCAGCTCACATCGCAGCCAACCACCGTTTGCGCCTGCGTTTGGGCGATGTTGTCCAGCTTGCGGGCCAGCATCGCGCCGCTGACCTCGCTCATCTTGATGGCAAACAGCCCGCCAAAACCGCAGCACTCATTGGCGTTGGGCATCTCGGCGAACTCGGCCTTATCGGCCAAAGCCAGCAGTTTGCGCGGCTGCTGGTCAATCTTCATCCCCCGCAAAAGATGGCATGAGGGATGGTAGGTGACCGCGCCCGAAAATTGCGGGTGCAGCCGGGTGCGAACCTCGTCCATGCCAATCTCATCGGCCAAAAACTGGGCAAACTCAAAGGTGCGCTGGCCGATGGATTCTGCCAGCGGACCATACTTGGCATCGCCCGCAAACAGCTCCGGGTAATGGTGAACAATCATGTCGGCGCACGAGCCGCTGGGCACAATGATTGGGCCTTCGCTTCGCGCCAAAACATCCAGCGTGTGCCGCGCCATCGCCCGCGCCTCATCCCACGCGCCGCCGTTATACGCGGGCTGGCCGCAGCACGTTTGCGCCGGGTCAAATTGCGCCTGCCAGCCCAGTTTTTCCAGCACGCTCACAACGGCCATGCCCGCCTCTGGCCGCACGGCTTCGATGATGCAGGTGACGAACAGATTGGCTTTTTTCATGGTTGATTTGATGCAAACACAGAAAGAAATAAGAGATAAGAAATAAGAGAATGTTGCGCCGCATAGATTTCTTATTTCTTCGCCTCATACCCCAAATTCTTGTAAAAATCGGGCGAGGGCAAAATCCATTGGTCGCGGCTCATCTCTGCCACCCAGTGCCGCACCAGCTCTGGGTTAGATTGCAAACTGGAATCCCCACGGTTTTGCCCAGCGGTGGCGGGCCATTTCTCCCAAGTCACCGTTTCGTACACAACCGCCCGAATCGCATCGTTGTTGCGGTAAACCGTGTCTAGCAATGCGCCAAACCATTCATTCCAAATTTGGGCGTTGGTGCGCGCCTGGCCAGCAAAAGTGTTTTTGCTGAGGGAATAACCGATGGGGTAGGATTCGACCATCACTGGTTTTTTGTGCGCCCGCGCAAATGCCAGCATGTCATCCACCGGTTTGTAATTGCACTTGACCTGATTGGTGAAAGAGAGCCCGACCCAGTCCACAACGTCATCGCCGGGGTAAAAATCGCCCGCCGGTTTGCCATCGCACGCGCTGGCGCTTTGCCACACCAGCGCAATATTTTGTATGTTTTTTGCGCGAAGCCGGTCGGCCACTTTTTTCCACGCTTGTTTGAACGCGGCGGGGTCAAGCCCGTTCGCGGCGTCATCAAAAAAAGCGCCCAGCCGCAAATACACCGGCCGCTGGTAACCGCCCAGCACGGTGAGCAGTTTTTCAATTTGCGCATCTGCCGCGCCAGAATTTACTTTGTCCAAATAGCCGTTTATGCCAACGCTTAAAACCAGCACGCTAAAGGGATGCCGTGTCATCAAAAAATCGGTGTGAAGTTTGCCGGCGCTGGTCTCGGCTTCTTCGGTTAGCCCTTCCAGCTTTTCCAACGAGGTGATGCTTGCCACGCCCGCCGTTTCGGTCTGGAAGCCTTTCATGTAAGCCTCAATGTCATCCAAATCCTGACCAACCGCGAAGATCGCCTTGCCTGTGGGCGGGGTGAATTTGCCAGAAATAGCTGCGTTTGAAGAAGTCGTAATTGGCGGCGCGGTGACGGCGCACCCTGCCAGCACAGTCGCCAGCGCAACTGTTTTGATGTGTTTCAGCATAACCACATTCTAAGTCCTAAGTGGAATGTGCTGAGCGCTGAGGGGTCTCAGAAAAAATGAAAGGCTGGCAGAAAATCCTGCCAGCCCTCCATCAACCCCGTAATGACAAATTACGGCACGCAGATCGTCCGTCCACGGTAAATAGCCAGCGGCCTGCGCGTGCTCAGGCGCGGATTTGAAGCGGCCAATTGCTTTACGGTGACAAAGTAGGTGTCGGCTACGCTGTTCCATGTGTCGCCTTTGACCACAACGTATTGAATGCGGCACATGGGCGCTTTGGGGTTCACACTCTCCCAATGCCCAACCTGCTGGTTCTCAAACGGCTTGAGCACAACCGCCTTTCCCGTTTTGAGCGGCATCACCGCCATCTGACAGGTGGCCGTGTGCGGCTGCCAGCCCGCGCGCTGCTCTTCGCATACTTTGTAGCGCGAACCTGGAATGCGGTAATCATCGTTGGGCAAAACAAACTTGTAAAAGCCTTCGCCATCGGTGGTGGTGGTGATGGGGCCGTAGCCGCCCTTGACCATTGGCGTGGCGGTGATGACCCAGCCGGGCAGACCAATCTTGCCATTGGTATCAATCTTGCGGCCTGTGATGACAAACCCTTCGTGGTCTTCTGCGTTGTGGAATTCCACCATTTCGCAATCACTAGCATCACGGGTCAGCACAACTGGAACCGATGGATACGTGACCGGTATCCATCCGGCGCGTTGCTCTTCAACAACGGTGTATGGGCCAAGCGGCAAATCCTTAAAGGTGACCATGCCGGTTGGGTCGGTCAAACCACGCGCAGCCACAGTTCCATCTGCCCGCAAGACTTTTACGCCCCAACCCACCAGCGGGAAGGCGTCATCGCCATTTTCCGGGACATCGAATTTGGCGGCCACGATGCACCCCAACTGGCGCACTTCATTCTTAAAGCGCAGGGCATATGGGCCGGGCGCTTTCACATCCAAAACCTGAATCCCGTTTTGCGGCACGATGGGCGTATACACCACGCCCTTTGGCCCGCGCTCCATAAAAATCCACTTGCCGGGTGACAACTTGAAATTGATCACGCCATCCACCCCGGTTGTGCCGGTGATGGGCAGGGCGAACAAGTTGCCCGGCGCGGGGCGGGCCATGATCGTCCAGCCTTTGAGCGGGTTGTGGTATTCATCAATTTTCAATACGCTCACCGGCACAAGGCGGCGCATCTTGAAGCGCACCACGCGGCAGTTTTCATTACGAAAATCCAGATTTACATCAAAGGGGTTGCTAGTCACCGCCTCCCATCCTTCATCGGTTTCAAGAGAGACGCGGTAGGTGGTTGGGCCATCCAGCCCTTTGAATTCAAACTGGCCTTTGTCATTTGGCGCAATGCTCTGGGCGTGATCATTTTGAGCGTTTCCCTCATCGTCCAGCGGGGCAATCGTCACTCTCCATCCATTGCTGTCTTTGTTGGTGATGGGTTTTTCGTCGTGGCTGATGATGGTGCCCCGCACGCAAAACCCACCATCGCCAGTTACGGGCACGGGCGGCGTGGCGGCAAACGCGGCAGATGGGGCCGCAAAGGTCGAACATAGCATCGTGGTCGCGGCTGCCATCGCAAAAGCGCGGTATGCCGCATGTGAAATAAGTGTGTGTGTCATTTTATTTTCCTCCGTTGAGTAACAAGAGCACTGTGAGGCAACTGCGTTACATGTTTGGAAGAATTAGCAAAACGCTGCGGTGGAATAAGATTCCCATCACCCCCTTACCCCATCCCGCACATGTGGCATGATTGGCAACCGCATGAACATTTCATTCTTGATTGGTCTGTTGACCACGGTCATTTCTGGCGTTTTGGCCGCGTTTGTGTTGTGGCGCTGGCGCACGCGGGGCGGGGCGCATCTGTTGCTTTGGGGCGTGGGGTTGGCGTTGTATTGCGTTTCGGGAGTTGCCGAGACCGTGCTCGCGCTCACCTGGAGCGACCTTGCCTTTCGCATTTGGTATTGGACAGGCGCCTTGATGATCCCGCCGGTGCTGGGGCACGGCACATTGCACTTGCTGGTGCGCAAAAAAGAAGTTGTGGCTGTGTTGGATGTGGCGCTGGCCGTGATTGCCATCGCCAGCTTGATGTGGATTTTCTCAATCACCCTTGATTCAAGCAAATTCGTGACGGGCGGCGATATTGGCAAATTCCTCACCGAGAGCTACCGCCAAATTTTGCCCGAATCACCCATCCGCAAAATTTTGCCGCCCATTTTGAATGGTTGGGGGACCTTGCTTTTGGCCGGCGGGGCGGTGTATTCCTCGTATTTGTTTTTGCGGAAGGCTATTTTGCCCAACCGCGTTTTGGGCAATGTGTTTATCGCTCTGGGCGGTGTTTTGCCTGCCTTTGCTGGTGCGCTTTTGCGCCTGGCCGAGACCGTTCCCGCCTTGTCATCCACCGCCGCAACGGTCAAATATCTGACAATTTTGCTCAGCACACTTTTGCTGTTTGTCGGTTTCCAGCTCGCGGTCAGCGGCGCGCCAAAAGCCTGATGCGTAACGCCCCGCTTCAAGAATAAATCTTTACAAGTTCATTGCGCATTACACATTACAAAACTTTTCATGACTTTACTTGCATTATTTACTTCCAATCCGCTCTTGCTCCTGTTTTGCGTGGCCGGTCTGGGTTATTTTCTCGGCTCGGTAAAATTCAAGGGCTTTAGCCTGGGTGTGGCCGCCGTGTTGTTTGTGGGGTTGTTCTTTGGGGCGATGGATCCCAAACTCAAGTTGCCGGATGTGATTTACCAGCTTGGCTTGCTTCTGTTTGTGTATACCGTTGGCTTGAGCAGCGGCTTGGATTTTGTGCAAAACTTGCGCCAGCGCGGCGCAAAAGACATGCTGGTTGTGGCCGGGGTCACGCTGGTGGCCGCGCTGGTGGCTGCGCTGGTTGGATTGGTCTTTCACTTGCAGCCAGAACTCACCGCGGGTTTGTTCTCTGGCGGTCTCACCAATACCCCCGCGCTGGCGAGTGTGATTGAAGCCATTGGCCTGCGCGCCCCGCCAGACGCCCAGCAAACCGCGGTTGCCGCGCTGCAAACTTTGCCCGTCGTCGGTTACTCCGTCGCGTATCCCATCAGCGTGTTGGGCATGATGATCGTGATTGTGTTGATGAGGCGGCTGATGAAAAGTGATTCGCCCGCCGCCAAACAGGTGGATCAGACCCGCCTGCGCGATTACGGCATCGCCACCGAGTCATTGCAGGTGCAAACCATCCGCATCACCAAACTGAAAGACGAAGGGCAGGCGCTGGGCGAGATCATGTCTGACTTGAATCTTAATGTGATGTTTGGGCGTTTGCTGCACAAAGGCGAGCTTTCTCTGGCATCGGCCTTTAGCATTTTGCGCAATGACGATCTCATCAGCCTGACCGGTGACGAGGAACAAATTACGCAGGCGCAAGCTGCGCTGGGCGAGCGCAGTGAGGAGCGGCTTGACCTTGAGCGCGATGAGTTTGATGTGCGCCGCGTGTTCGTCTCCAACCCCGAAATTGCCGGGCGCATGCTGAGCGAGTTGAATTTGCGCAAGGAATATGGCGCCATCATCACCCGCATCCGGCGTGGCGACTTGGACTTTTTGCCAAACGGCAAGACCATGCTTCAACTGGGCGACCGCGTGCGGGTGGTGGCTCAGCGGAAAGACATGGAAAAAGCGAGCGAGTATTTTGGCGATTCATACCGTCATGCCAGCGAGGTGGATGTGTTGGCGTTTGGCCTTGGCATTGCGCTGGGGCTTTTGCTCGGCGTGGTTCCCATCCCTTTGCCCGGCGGCGCAACGATGAAGCTGGGCGTGGCTGGCGGCCCGCTTCTGGTGGCGCTGGTGCTGGGCGCCATGCAGCGCACCGGCCCACTGGTGTGGACCGTGCCGTATGGCGCAAACCAAACCTTGCGCCAAATTGGGCTGGTGTTTTTTCTGGCGGGCATTGGTGTGAATTCTGGGTTTGCGTTTGTCAATACCATCGCGCAGGGTGGGGCGTTGCCGCTTCTCATTGGCGCGGGGATCATCGTGGTGGTGAGCGGCGTGGCGATGCTTTGGCTGGCAAATCGGTATCTCAAAGTGCCGTATGGCGTTGGGCTGGGCATGTTGGCTGGGTTGCAAACTCAGCCTGCGGTGCTTAGCTTTGCCGCGCAGCAAACCGGCGATGACGTGCCCAACACCGGCTACGCCGCCGCCTTCCCGGTGGCGATGGTGCTAAAAATTATTCTGGCTCAGGCGTTGCTCCTTTTACCAAGATGAAATGAGCGCTCCGGTCGCTTCGCCCAACTCGTTGGGCCGCGGCCGGAGCGCTAAAACAAATGACCGCATTTCTTCGCCGCGACCTGCCCGCCATAACCGCGCTTGCGGTTGTGTGGATGGCCTTCTTCTGGCGCGTGCTCATCGCGCCAGCGGCAGACCGCATGAACTTTGCCGCGCCGGGCGTTTCCGCGTGGCCGGTGTTGATGGCGCTTGTGGCGGTTTTTGGCTTATTCCGGCTGATGGGTTTTGTGCCAGTTGCGGCGGTCTTTTGCGCCATCACGCTTGGGTTTAACGGCGCATTTCTCTCGCTCATCCTCAACGCCCCGCGCCCGCTTTGGCAATTACTTTACCCCGGCATGGCCGCGCTGGTTTTTGTGGTGGCGGAAGTGCAAATGCAAAAGACGGAAGACGGGAGACGGAAGACGGCGACAAAACCTCACAGGTTTGCCAAACCTGTGAGGTTTAATGCGCTCTCTCCCCGCCAGCGCGTTGCCTTGCGCAAAATGGCGCATCGCGTGTTGGCGTTGGCTGGTGTGGCATTTTTGGTCATGTGCGCCATTGCCGTGTTTATTCACCTGCTTGTTCCCGAGTTCAAAAATCTCGGCGCAGAAAATGACCGTCTCGCGCTGGCGGCGCTTGCGCTGGCGGGCGCGGGGGCGGCCCTGCTCTGGCGTGCGAGCGCGGCCAAACCACCCGTGCTCTGGCCTATTGCTGCCATCGCGCTAAACGTGTTTGAGCTGTTCACCGCCAGTCACTTTTTGGGGATGGCGAAGTAAAGGCATTAATTAACGTGAGTTTTGGGTAAGCGTGTAGCGCGCTCAGAAGTCGGACTGCTTAGGCTTGGGCAGGTCGCAAACTTGCCTGTCAAGCAGTCCGACTTCTTGATTTTCGCCCGATTCTCTAAACCTCGTTCTTATCCAAAACTCACGTTAATTACACGCCTTTCCGGTTTGCACTTCAAAGCAAAGCCCATCGCCTTCTACCCGTGAACCATCTTGGCGGAAGGCGGGCAAACGCTCTCCATTGGTGTAATCGTAAATGCCCAAATAAAGTTTTGCATTGACCAAATTCGCGCTTGGCGCAAGCGTGATTGAGCGGTGGTCGGTGATCCATTTGTCTGCGGGCAAACTGGAAAACTGCACAAGCCCGCCCAGCAAAGCGCCATCGCTTTGCCCAATTTTCGCGCCGTTAGCATCAAAAACCTGCGCGAACATGGAAAGCGTAGGCTTGGGTGTTGTGTCGCTTTGTTTATGCCATGACGTTGTAACCCACAACTTGTTCTTATCCAGATCGAACCTGCCGAATCCAAAAACAAACGAGCCAATCGTTGCGCTTTTGTCTCTGGCCGATGCGTTAATTGAAAGACCGCCCACTTCCTCGGTTTGTAAAACATCGCTCACAATTTTGGTGATGAGCACATGCTCGGCTTTCATTGCCGCCTGGCTCAAAGTAGTTGCATCTGGTTTGTCTCCCCAGCCGCCCACCAGCAAATGCGCGGGTTGAAACGGCGTTTGCATTTGCGCCATTTGCACTACGCGCGAATAAGCCATATTTGATTCGACTAAATCATCGCCTTTCACATATGGCGCCATCAAAATAACGCCTTCTTTGCCCAGCGGAAATTGTTTTGTTGAATAAGCAGCCCATTCCGGCAAGTTGATGGCGAGGATGTTTCTATCTGGCGCAGTGGCCTCAGACGCTTGCAAAATTGCCCTCACCGGCTCATTCGCAATTTGCAAAAGTCCAAGCTGGTTGCTGGAATAGGCGTAGGTCGAGATCAAAATCCCCGCGCCTAGCAGGATGTTGAGCAGATGCGGCTGAGCCAATATGGCTGCCAGCGTGATTGCCACGCCCGCCGAGGCCACGTAAAACACGCGCGGGGCGTTATCCACGTAATAGGTTGGAAGGCGCAACACGGGCAGCGCTGCCCCTGCGCCAAAAAATAGCAACCCCAGCAAGATCGGCAATCGGCTGGTGCGAGTTCGCGCGGCCAGCGCGATTCCCATCGCCAAAAGCGCCCCAGCCGCCAGCACCTGCGCGGGGTTGTTTTGCGCCCCGGCCAGTTGGTGGATGGGCCACGCGGCGGGGTAGGCCAGACTTTGCAGCGCGAACAACGCGCGGTCAAACGCATCGCTCAGCGTGAATTGAAACTCCACGCTCTCGCCTTTGGGAATGAGAAAATATATGGCCGCGTACGCCGCGCAAAAGCCCAGCACGGCCAGCGTACCCCAGAAGTAGGGGCGAGGCACGACCTCGCCCGCGCGGGTGCGCACCCAAACCAAAATTTCGTAGACCACACAAAACCCGGCCAAACTTAGGCCAATCTCATTGGAGAAAAACGAAAGAATTGCAAAAACTACGAATCCTAAAATGTTGGTCGCAGGTTTGCCCTTGCTATTTCTGAACGCCAAATACCGAAACATGGCGAGCCACGCAAACAGCAGCGCGGTGAGGTGATTGAGACCGGCGGGCAAGGCCACCGCCTGCACAGAGAAAGGGTTGACCGCGAACAAAATCCCCGCGATGACCGCCGTCCTCGTGTGATCTTTGCCCAGCATGGCGCGGATTAGCCGAATGAGCAAAAGCGAGTTGGCGATATGAACCGCGATGCACGCCACGTGCTGAACCAACGCGCCATACGCCCCAAACACCGTGCCCACCTTGTACCAAGCCAAATACAACGGGCGGTAATACCCAAAGTTGGCGGTGTTGGTGAACAGCTCCAGCCAGCTAAAATCGCGCACAAGGCGCATGCCCCAGGCGTCATCAAACGAGACCGGCACAGCCAGCGTTTGCCAATAGATGCACACCACCAGCACGGCAATCAATGCCCCGGCAAGCAGCGTCGCCCGCCGATTTATCCATCCCAAAAATGCAGAAAACATGCGCATAAGATTGTAACTGCTAGAATCGTCAAGATGTTGGTTTGGATAAAACAGAATCGCACGGCGGTGATGGTTGGCGCGGCCATTTTGTTGGTGGCAGCGGTTTTGCGCCTCAATCGCCTTGACCTGATTGATTACCGTTTTGATCAGGCGTATCCCTTGCAATATGCGCTGGATATTGTGTCTGGCCGAACGCTTTGGGGCGCGCAGCCGCACGGCTCGGTGGGGGCGCACCCGCCCGCGTATTTGTATGTCATCGCGCTGGCGTATGTGTTCACAAAAAAGTTCATCGCCATCATCGCGTATCGCGTTTTGCTAGATGTGCTGGGCGTGGGCTTGTGCTGGCTGATTGGGGCGCGGTATTTCAACATGCGCGCCGGGCTGATGGCCGCCGCGTTGTATGCGATTGGGCCGTGGGCCATCCAATTTGCGCGCATTACCTGGCCCGTGCCCCAGCCGGTCTTCTCGGCGCTTTTGTTGATTGGCCTTTTGGAAATGACGGCCCGCCGCAATTCGTGGGGATGGGCGATTGCGGGGTGGGGCATCGCGCTGGTGGCGGGTGTGCACATGGGCGGCGAATACATCCTGCCCGTTGTTCTCATCGGTTTGTGGATGGGTCGCCGGTCATTCAAACTTGCGCCTGCGCTGGTGGGGCTTTTGCCCATCGTGGCCGTCGCCGCGCTGTTTTTGTCACACGAGGCCGCGCACAACTTTGAGGATATTCGCGGCTATTTGGCCGCCCTTTCCGAGCCAGCCACGTTTAGCACAAAGGTCATTTACAACGTGCTCAAACTCTCTGGCGGGTTTGAGATCGGCGACCTAAGCGGCAAATCGTTTGAACTTTGGTATGACGGCGTTGTTTCGCGCTCGTGGTTTTTGCTGGATGACTTTCAACGCGCGTGGTTTGCGCTTTCGTTTGTTGGCATTTTTGCTGCCTCAATTTGGTTTGTGGCGCGGCGCAAAAGCGGTTTTTGGCAAAACGCTTTGCTCATTTGTCTCTGGGTGTTCATCCCCGTAATTTTGCAATTGCGCACCACCCGGCCGGTCGCCATCCAATACATGCCGGTGGTTTTGCCAGCGCCATTTTTGCTGATGGCGCTCCTGGCCGACCAGCTTTTGCGTTTATCTGTGAGCCGCGCCGTTCGCATACCCATCACCCTGATTGTGAGCTGCGCGTTTGCGGTGGTGATGGGTTGGCAGGTGTTCAGCACCTTGCGCTTTACAGATTTTGTGAACACGCATGTGACCACGGGCGTTCCGGTTCGCGCCGCGTTAGAGACGCATGACATGGCGCAAGAGACCATCAGCCAAAAACAAGCCAGCGATGTCACGCTGGTGATACACGATTTCCCCACGCCCTGGAACGAGCAAGCGACCATCATGCGCACGGTCAACGCGGATGTGCCGTATCGTTTTCTCAACTCAGACGGCGATGGGTTCACGTATCGCGCGCAGGGCGGCACACAGTTTATTTTTACACCCGGCGCGCAGCCAATGCTGGAGCGCGTTTTGGCGCAGGCCAGACTCACTTCCTCGCAAATCATGTCCATTGAGACCGCGCCTGGCTCTGGCGTGTGGTATGCCTATTTGCGGCTCAACCAGCCGCTCGGTTTGGATGGCTTTTCGTCCGCGCCTCACGCCGTTTTTGATAGCGGTGTTTCGCTGGATCAAGTTCGCATGACGTACCCCGCGCCAGAACAATTGCATGTGGAAGTTATTTTGAACGTGGACAAAACCCCGCCAGAAAATGTGGATTACCACTGGTATATCCACGCCTTTGAGGGTGACGCAAAAATTGGTCAGACCGACATTGCAGGTGTGCATCCATCCTCGTGGCGGGCGGGCGACAAAATTTTTCTGGCGTTTGACCTCGCCGCGCCGCCGGTTGCCCAACCCTCTGCGCGTTTTATCCGGTTGGGCAGTTACACCTTCCCAGATGTCAAACCGGTGATGGCGACTTTGCCCAGCCAAGCCCCGGCGGGGAACATCGTTTTGCCGTTGCCGAAATAATTTAGCGCCCGGAGCGCTCTGCCCAACTTGTTGGGACGCGCTCCGGGCGCTTGGATTAACTCGCAGGGCACTGCGCCATGCGTTGAACGGGAATGCTGATCTGATTGCCCTCCCACTCGCGGCCATCCGCGCGGAAGGCTGGCAGGCGCTGGCCGCCCTCGCGGAAATACACACCAATTTGAATCGCGTTCAGCGCGTCCAGCGCATCGCTTGTGATCACGCGCGTCTCGCGCAGGCGCATGCTCGCGGGGAACTGGCTCACGGGCAACAAACCGCCCAGCGGGTCTTTATCGGCCACCAAAATTTGTTTGCCAGATGAATCCACGCCGTGCACAAACACCGCCGCCGATTGGGCAAACCCACTGGCTGCGCTCCATGTCAAATCCACATGCAAAACGCCTTCGCAAACGCTGGCGCGGGCATCCTCCAAAAATACCAGCGCCGCGCCGCTGGCAAATTTGGCTTGCGCGTTTGCGGGCGCAGATGCATTGCGCTCAATCACGCCCAGCCGCTCCATCCGCAAACCGGGCGGGTCGTAATCAAAGCGGTAAATTAAATTGGATTGCAACGCTCGCGCCAGCAACGCGCCATCATCCGCTGGGTCGCCAAAAATGGCGTAATTCCAATTTGTCCCGCGCGTGAATTGGCGATCTGGTTCGCCAAACGCGGTCTCGCGGTTGAGCAGCGACGCCGCATGCAAAACGTTTTGCGTCTCGCGCACAATGCCGGTGGTGGAGGATGGCCAGGCCCAAAGCGGCGTGGCATCGCCTGCCCGTGCGCCATACTCCCAAATGGGCATTCCTTCTTGCCCCAGCGGGAAAGTTGGGTGCGTGGCGTAATTCTGAAACGAGGAGTTGACGATCAGCACGCGGTCATTGGGCTTGGAAGCGCGCATATCCGCCGTGATCATATTGAGCGCAGGCGTGAGCCGGGCCGCTTCGTTCAAGCGGTCTGCGGCAAACCCAACAAACTTTGTGGCGGTAAGGGCAAAAGCCGCAACCAAACCCATCTGCAAAACACGCCTTGACTTGAACACCCGCCACAAAGCCACAAGACAAATTGCCCAAATCACGCTGCCGCCAATGGCTGGCAAATAATGGGCGCGCGGGCTGATGGCAACGTAATCTTTCTCGACAATTGACGAGGGGATGATGGAGCCGAGCCACCACATTAAACCCGCGAGGAAGATGGGCGTGGTTTTGGCGCGGCGGGCCAGCAGGCTGATGGCAACCGCGACCAGCGCGGCCAAACCGATGAGCGCAAACTGCAATGGCTGGCCGCTCATCCCATCAAACGCGGGCCGCAGCCAAATGAGGATAAAACTGCTCAGGCTTTGCGAATGGGTCGCCACGTTTTGCAAAACGTCCGCTGGGCTTAAACCAAAACTCTCGCCGCCGTTTGTCCATTTTGTAATGAGCGCAAAGCGGTAATAAAACGGGTATCCCATCGCCACCAGCAAGGGCAGCAGGCGCGTGATTGGTTTAGCGGTCAGACCATTTTTTAACGTCAGCACAAGTTCCATCACCAAAATGAGGCCGCCAAACACAAAACCGGCCTCGTTGCTGAGACACGAGAGCAAAAGCAAAAACGCGCTCAAAATGCCCAACCATATTCCCCCTTTCTTTGGGGAGGGGCGTGATCTTCGCGCCGAAAGATATGCGTGCGCCGCCGCCAGGCCAAACAATGCCATCAGCGGGTGCACCAGCGCCGATGCCCAAAGCACGGCCTGATAAGAAAGCGGGAACAGCCCAAAGATCAGCGCGGCCAGCGCGGCCACATCTTTGCGCGGCTGACCCACCCGCCGCGAGAATCGCATCCAAAGCGAACCGACCAAAACGGTGTTCAGCGCGTGCGCGGCCAAATTCCAAAAATGCAAAATGGGCGCGTCAAACCAGCCAAATAAATCGCGGGTCAAAATCCAGGGGATGTAGCTGATGGGCCGATGGTGTCCATCTCCAAAAGGGCGATTCTCAAAAACGGTGAGCAAATTGCGGGCGCTCACGGGCGGCATCAGCACCGCGTCATCGTGAAAAGGCATGAGGCGCAAGGCGGGCGCATACATGGCAAACACAAACAGCACAACCAACGCCATCGCCAACCACCACGCATGGCGCTTGAAAAATTTATTCATCACCGAGGGCAATCATAGCCTGTGGCAAAATCACCTTGTTTGATGAAGTCCGAATTTAAAAATCGCATCGCCCTGGCCGCGCTGGTTGTGGCCTTTTTGTGGTTGTGCGTGTATTACAACTTTTCGTTGCCCTTGTTCGAAGGGTATGATGAAATCTCGCATTACCGCGTGGCCTCGTATTACGCGGATCATTTTGCGTTGCCCGACCTGACCCGCGCGCCCTCGCACGAGGCGCACCAGCCGCCGCTGTATTACGCGCTGGGCGGCATGCTTATTCGTGGCATTGACCGAAGCGATCTGGACGCAACATTTCAAGTGGACCCCAACGCCGGGTTGAACCATCGCCAAAACGGGATGCCAACGGATGCCTCGTTTGCGCCCAGCGGCACAACGCTGGCCGTGCGGGTGTTGCGGATGTTCTCCTCGCTTCTTGGCGCGGGATGCGTTTTGCTCGCATACGCAATTGCCTCGCGCCTCACGCGCTCGCGCGGGGCGGGGCTGCTCGCGGCGGCTGTGTTGGCCTTCAACCCCAAATTTATTTATCTGAGCAGCATGGTGAGCAACGATGTTGCCACCGCCTGCGCCGCCGCGCTGGCCTTGCTGGTGATGACGCGCCTCGTGACTCAATCTTCCCGCGCCAGCATTTGGCAGGCCCCGCTTTTGGGCGGGCTGATTGGGCTTGCGGCGCTTTGCAAGTTGAGCGGGGTGGCGTTGCTTTTGCCCGCCGCGTTTGCCATCCTGCTGAGCGAGCTAAACGCCAAACCGCGTTTTAATTTTGCCGCGCTGGTGGCGCGTGGCTTGCTGGCGCTGATAGGTTTTGCGTTGGTGGCGGGGTGGTTTTTTGCTTATCAATTTTCAAAATATGGCAACCCGCTGGCAATGGCGCAGGTGAACGCGCTCAATGTGTTTTCTCTGCGGCCCGCGCCGCTAAACACCGCGCAAATTTTGGCCGCGCTGCCGCCCATTTTGCCCACCTTTTGGCAGGTCAACACCCCATCCATTCAACCTTTGGTGGATGGCTTTGCCGCGCTGGTTTTGCTGTTTGCGCTGATGGGTCTTGCAAAGTCGCGCGCTTCTCTCCCGCTGGGGAAAGTCATCGCGTTGTTTTCGGTTGCCATCGCCGCCTCGGTCATCGCGCTGGTTCCCTGGATGCGCGATTACGGCGGCACCGAGGATGCGCGGCTGCTCTCGCCCGCGTTTATCAGCGTTTCGGTTTTGGTGGGGATGGGGTTGTATTTGATTAGCGAGCAGGCCTTTTTGAAAAGCCTGGCCGTTGGCGCGTTTGCCATTTGGTCTGCCCTTGTTCCGCTGGTTGCCATCCGCCCAAATTACCCGGCGTTGCCCGCGATGCCAGCCAGCCAAATTGTGCGGCATGTCTCGCAAACAGAGCTGGCTGCGTTGCCGCCGTTTGCGCCGGTGCGGTTTGAGAACGGCATCGAGCTGGTCTCGGCGCAGGTCAAAAACGTGCGGCTGGGCGCGGGCCAGCCCTTGCAAGTCGCGCTCGTTTGGCGGGTGTTCCGCGCCCCAATTCAATCGTATGACTTCACGCTGGATGTGATGGACGCGCAAAATCGCTCGCTGGGGCATTTGAACGCGCCGCCGCTGGACGGCAAACGCGGCACAAACTTGTGGCAAGTAGGCGATGTTTTTCGCGATGAGGTGAGCGTGAACACGCAAAACCCATCGCCCAGCCAGCCCGCGCTGGCCAGCGTTTATTTGGGGTGGCATGCCTCCGACCCGCCAAACGCCATCATCCAGCCAGAAGGCCGCAGTGAGGCCAGCGTGCCATTGGGGCAAGTCAAACTTCGGGCGCAAAACGCCGCTGGCCGCGACCCCATCACCAAATTGCAAGTGAAATTTGGCGAAGTGATTGAACTGGGCGGCTATGATTTGACCGGCAACCAACTTGTGCTGTTTTGGCGCGGGCTGGCCGCGCCAGAGAAAGCGTATAGCGTGTTTATTCATGTGCTGGATGCCAGCGGCGTCATCGTGGCGCAAGCCGATGGTCAGCCCAGTTTGCCCACCTCGTTTTGGGATGCGGGCGAGCAAGTGATTGACGCGCGCCAAATTGCCATCCCGCAAAATGCGACCAGCGTTCGGGTGGGGTTGTATGACCCCGCCGGTGGCGCAAGGCTGCCCGCGCTGGGCGCAGATGGCAAAACCTGGCCGGATAACAGCGTTTTGATTTGGAGCAAACCCGCGCCATGAGTAAGTCATTCGGCGTTCGGGGCGGTCGCGCCGCTCCAAGCGCTAAACTTCTTGTCATCCTCATTCTTCTGGCCGCGTTTACGGCGCGGGCGCAAAACCTGGCGGCGCAAAGTTTGTGGTACGACGAGGGTTACACCGCCATGTTTGCGCGGTTGCCCTGGGCGCAAATTCCGGCGCTGGCCGCCCAGCGCGAGCTAAACACGCCTTTGCATTATTTGTTCTTCAAGGCATGGGCGTTGTTTGCGGGCGATGGCGAATTCGCCGGGCGGTTGTTCTCGGTGTTTTGCGGCGTGCTCACGGCGGCGGTGGCTGCGCGGCTGATGGGGTCACAAAAGTTGCGTTGGCCTGCGCTGGCGGCAACCCTGCTCATCGCGTTTTCTCCGGTCACCATCGCCTCCTCGCGTGAGTTGCGCATGTATGCGTTGGCAACATTGTTCGCGTTCGCCTCTGTGATGGGGTTGTGGCGGGCGTTGCGCCAGCCCAGCCGCAAAAACTGGGTGATTTGGGTTGCGCTTTGCCTTGCGGCGTTTGGTTCGCACGTGCTCACCGCGTTTGTCATCGCGGGGCAGGGGTTGGTGGTTTTGTTGTTTGGCGGTCGGGCCGCTAAAGCCGCCCTTGGAATGCTGGGTCTCATCATGGCTGGGGTCGCCATCTTTCTCATCTCGTTTTTTGGCGGATATGGCACAAACTTTGGTGATCGCCTCAATTTTTTTAACACCATTGCCCAAAGTTTTGGCGCAACTTTGTTTTTTACGGGTGATGCAAGTTTTGTTGGCGCAGCGGGCATTCTTTTTGCTGCCTTAATTTTGGCCGCAGGTGTGGCCGCGCTAACCCGAAAGCCATCCGAACGATGGCCGTTTGTATTTGCGCTGATTGCGTTTGTGGCGGTGGGCGGCATCGCGGCATTTTGCGCGTTCACGGGCAAATTTGCCCCGCGTTATGCGGCGGTGGCCGCGCCAGAAATGCTGCTTGCTTTGAGCATGACGATTTTGGCGTTTCGAAAGGACATCGGCCAAAAAGTTGGGCTTGTTGCGCTGAGCGTTGTGTTGGCTGCAGCATGGGTGGGCGCGGCGCAGAGCCATCCCCAAAAACCGAATGAGGATTTTAGAGGTGTGGCCCAGTTTTTGCGCGCCAATGTTCAGCCCGATGAAGAGATTTTGCTTTTGTCTGGGCATTTTGCGCCCGCGTTTGAGTATTATTTTGGCAATCGGGGGTGGGCGGCTTTGCCCGATGATCCCGTGCTAAATGTGGCGCACGCGATGGATTACGAACTGACTGCGCCAATGCTTAACCGCGCGTTGGCGGGCAAGCACGGGGCGTGGCTGCTGCTTTGGCAAAACGGCACGGTTGACCCCACGGGCCTGACAATGGATTTGTTGCGGCGTCAGTCTCCACTGTTTCAGGCGGCCTCCCAAACTGATGAATTTTCTGGGCTGCAACTTTTGCATTACCGCTTTAATGGCGAATACGAGCCACTGCCAGAGGCGATGCCCGCGTTGAACTCGCGGGTGGAGCAGGTGGGCACGGCGCGCGGCCTGGGTGCGCTTGGGTGCGCTCAACTGCGCATTCCCCGCGCGGGCGATGGCTTTTTGGAGGTGTTTTGTTTCTGGCAGATTAAGCCGTGGGTGGTGTTGCCTTGGAATACGCAAGTGTCTTTGCGGTTGAAGGACAATGCGGGCCGCCAGGTTTTGCAGTTTGATCAAAATCTTGTTACGCTGGGGCTAACATCGCAAAAGTTCGAGAAGCCGTTTGTGGGGTTGTATGAAATTCCCTTGCCTGCGGATGTGGCTGCGGGCAAATACGACCTTATCGCCATCCCCTATTTGCCAGAAGGGCAGCTTGCGCCAACCATGACTACACAGGTTGAGATTTTGACAAAATAAAACAGGCCTGACCTTTTGGGCCAGACCTGTTTTGCTTGCGCGAAGGTAAACTCGCGTTACGGAGTTGAGGTGAAGTTTTCGGGATGGGCGATGGGGTCTGTGAGCGGCCAGCCCTTCTCGTCTACTTGAATATCTGCGCCGAATTCGCATTGCACTTTGACAGGTTTTTCATCTGTCCAGGTGTAGGAGAATGCTGGACCGTTGTAGGTAACTTTAAGTCCATAAAATCCCTTGCCAATACTTGTATAGGTGCCCTTGCCAAATTCGCCGGTTGCGCCCACTGCGCCAGAGTTGGCGCCTTGCGGGCAGCCGCAGGTCTTTGTGCCACCACCTGTGCAGTCTCTGCCCAGAAGCTGGAAGCTGAAAGTGCCGCCGGTCATGCCCCACCAGTAATAAGGAACCTCGCTGCCCCAGAACACGCCACCACAAAGTTCGCATGGGCCTGGGTAGAACCGCGGAGAGACTACACCAGAAGCCGAGCGGGTGATCCAGAACTTGTAGGGGTCGGTGATGTTATACGCAGGGCCGGGATAGGGTGGATTCGCGCCCGTGTCGGCATCTTGCCGCACAAACACACGCACGTAATAGCGATCACTGGGCAGCTCTTGCACGCCCTCCAGCCAATAATTTCCCTTACTGGCGCGGTTGCGGATATTTAACCAGTTGCCTTCAGAATCCAGTCGGCGGATATCGGAGCAACTTGGGTTGGTGGTGGTTAGCGAGTTGGAGCGCCAAATTTCGACCTCTACGCGCATATTTGGTTGTGTGTAGCTGGTGTTGCTTCGCGTAGGCACATCGGTGATGATGAGTTGCGCGAGGCCATTATTCAAGCTGTTGTTTGCTGTGAGGTCTATGTAATACCAATCTTCATTGTCATTTACAAAAGATTGATATTGCGTGTCCAGATTGATGGGCAGCGCAGTGCAAGACGTGTTGTTTGGTTCGAACGAGTTGAGCGTAGCCGTGCCAACTGTGGCCATAAAGATGTACGCCTGACCTGAGTTGGCCGTGGCCAAAACTCTTGCGTAATACACGCCGGGTAACAGATTGTTTGCACCTACCGCAGTTGCCGCAGATGTCAAGCTAACCGCGGTTGGTGTGGTGTCGCCAACTGTGTTGCAATCTGTGTTGGCAATTGGGAAGAACTGCAAGACCCCGGTTCCTGCGAATCCTGTCACCGTCATGGCGATGGAGCTTGTGGTGGGCACGCTAATTGCAAACCAGTCCTGTGAGTCATCGTCGCGGCCAATATAAGTTTCCCCAAGAGCCGCCGCGGTCGCCGCGCAAGCGGTGTTGTTGGGCTCAAGCTCACCCAACAAGGTGGCGTATGTCCAGTTAAAGGCATAGGTTTTGCCATTGGGTATAGTGCTGATGATGTGGACGTAATAATCCTCGCCCTCCACAACATTTTGCACAATCACCGGATTGCTGGAGGCTGGCAATGATGCAATTTGCACAATCTGTGTGTTGCTGCAATTTGATCCACTTCTCAATTCAATGTAAGCCAGCGTTTCAAAACCCGTAAGAGAAATGGAAATGGTGGAATTGGCGCCAACACTTAGCTTGAACCAATCATTTAGATCGTCGTTCTGACCAATATAGGTTGAATTGGCCGCGGCTACGGTTGCGTCGCAAGCGGTGTTGTTGTTTTCCAACAATCCGGGCTTGTTGATGAGCGGCAAAAATAGGTTCATCTGCCGCACGGCCTTGTAGCGGGGACTGAAATCTGCTGTGCTACCGCCAGACGGGAAGATGAAAAATTGAATATCTTCCCCGGAGGTCACCATTGGTATGGATGCGCCTGTGATTCTTGCGCCACCAGCTGTGGCAACTGCGGTGGCGGGAAAACTTTGCGTGTTTCCAGAAGCTGGGTCATAAAGAAAATACCCTGCAGAGGCCAGGTTAGGCGTAAATGGCAAAAGCACTTCTGCGGTGATGGTGAATTGAGTGGTGTTTACAGGGAAAGTAAACACCGTGCCCGCGCCGGGTGTCCAAGTTCCTTCGGGTGTTTCAGGAGAAGACATCAAGGTGGAATCTGATGCTTGTGGCACCGTTCGCGCAAAAGCAGGCTGGCTGGTCAGCGACGATAGGCCGGACAGCAAGACAAGCCCGATTGCGGGCAAACTAAGCGCGCGTTTTAATAGGGATGGTTTAGGGTTATTGTGCATATCTTTACCTCATCTATGGAATTCGCTGCGCGCTCTGCTTACATTCCAGTGGCGCGGCAAGCTTGGTCATGCTCTAAAGAACCTTTGATGCAGACCATTGCGCTAAATATAGCAGAGCGGCTCTTTTTTTCTGTTCACGCGCTCAGGTTTTTCATTGGGCACACAGGCCGATGGGAACGACAACCTCCTCGCCTTCCCATAACCCGCCGCCATCTCGCATGGCCTTAAATCGCTGGCCGTTGGAACGCGCATACAACCCCAGTTTGATTTGAGTTGCGTCTGCTGGCCCGGCCAAAAGGCGCGTTTCGCTAATTTGGGTGTTGGATGGAGCGGCATTGACCGCCAAAGCGCCATCCAGCAAATCTTTGTCTGCCGCGCCAACTTCCTTGCCAGCTCCATCCACCAAATGCACAAAGATGGCCGCCGGCTCACCGCCGCCCGAAAAGCCATCCCATGCCAAATTAAGCTGCACCTGCCCGCCACACCGCGCCGCCTGCGCCGAGATAAGCCGCGCCTGCGCCGCGCCCAGGCTAAACGCAGCCAAAGCGGGTGGGGCAGGTTGTTTGGCCGGATGGATCTCCGCGAGGCGCGTCATGCGAAAACCCGGCGCGTCGTACTCAAAGCGGTAGATGAAATTGGCTTTCAGCATGGCCTCGCGCAATCCGGCGTTATCCACCTGCCTGCCAAACACGCCATATCGGAACAAGCCGCCTTTGGTGAATAAAAAATCGGGTGTGCGAAATTCTGTTTCGCGGTCGGTCAAGCTGGCTTCGTGCATCACGGTGCTGGTGGCGCGATGGATTCCACTTAGGCTTTGCGGCCACCACGCCGCCATGTCATCGGTGGCATAGTAATACATCCACGTCGGCAAACCTTCGCGGCCCAAAAAGAACGCGGGTTTGGTCGTGAGGTTGACAAACGGCGTGTTGATAAACAGCAAGCGATCATCGGGCTGCGAGCGTTTCAGATCCGCATCCAGCATTTGCATGGGCGGGGTGAGGCGGGCATTCTCGTTCAGCCGTGCCGCGATGAACTGGGTTGACCACGCCAGCCAGAGGCCGCATCCAACCGCCAGCAAAATTCGCACAATCTTGCCTACTCCTAACCCTTCCCGGCGGGAGGGGAAAGCCAGCGCCGAAGTTAGCAATCCCCAAAACAACGCCGCGCCGATGGTGGCGGGGTAAAGCAGGCGCGGGCCATCCAGCAAATAGCGCTGGCTGAGCATGAGCGAAGGCAACGTGCCCAGTGCCCACACCGCAAGAATGACCGCACCCGCTAAAACCTTGCGGGTTTTGATGAGGATGGCGATTGCCAGCGTCATCCCCAAAACAAAAATGCCAAACACAATGGACCAGCCATCAGTCTCGCCAACGTTGAACAGCGGGCGGAAAATGGCGCTGGGCCAGATCATGAGATTTTGCAGATGATATGCGATCTTGACCGGCCACTCGGCAAGACCGCCCTCTAACAAAAGCGAGTTTGAGCTTGTCCACGCGGTTTTGAGGAACACGCGGTAAAACACAAAATAGGCGGCGGCGCAGGCGAAGAAAAAAACGGAAGACGGAGGACGGAAAACTGTTTTAGCCGTCTCCAGTCCTCCGTCTTCCGTCCTCTTTGCAGCCATCTTAGCCGCCTCTGCCCAGAGCAAAAACGCGCCATACACCGGGCCTTGTTCGTGGCTAAGGCAGGTTAGCGCGAGCAAAACCCCCACCACCAGCAAGCCCGTGCGCCGCTCGCGTCCGCCATCTGGCAAACGCAAATAGGCCAGCGTGGTGGCGAGGCCAAACATTGCCACTTGCGGGTGCACTTCTGCCGCCGACCAAAGCACGGCCTGAAACGCCAGCGGCCACAACCCAAACAGCGCGGCGCTCACAACAGCCATCAGCGTTCCACGCAGATGAAACATCCGCGCCAGCCGGAGCGCCATCGCCCCAACCAGCGCGGTGGAGATGACGTGCACAAAGACGTTTAGCGCGTGCAGCATGGATGGCAAATACCAGCCAAACAAAACTTGAATAAAAATCCAGGGCAGGTAGCCCACTGGCCGGTAATGCCCAAAGATAAGTGAATATGGGTCGTAGCGATTTTCGAAAATGCTAAACGGGGTTACACCGATGAGTTGGATGACCTGCGTGGCGTCGTCATTCATTGGCATCAGGCGGATGGCGGGCGCATATACCGCGAACACCGCGAGAACGACGAGGAGAAGTGCATAGCGCTCAGGTCGCTCGCAGCGCCCTGAGCGCTTAAAAAACTTCATGGCTTCACCGCCACATCGCCCAGCGCAAACGTGTCGCCGCCAGAATCCACCGCAAACCGCTGGCCGGTGGCGGCATTGTAAAAACCGGTGGTGATGTGAAGCGTGGCGGGCGCGTTTTGTGGCACGGGCAAAACAAAGCGCTCAGTCACGCACTCGCCGGGTTGCCAAAAATCGGTGGGGTAAAAACCGCGCGCCGGGGTGTGGTCATCTTGGGTGATTGGTTTTCCGCTGGCGTCTAGCGCGTGCACAAACACCGTGGCGTTTTTGCCGTTATTGCGCCACATTTCGTAGGTCAGGCTCACGGTCAGGGGTTGCCCGGCGCTCACTTGGGATGGCATCTCGATCTGGCGCAGCCCTATGCCATCAAACATGGCGAGGGCGGGCTGCCAATGCACCGCCATCGTGGCGCGTTCGCCCAGCCGGAAGCGCCCAACGATGGGCGTGATGGGCTTGCCGTTTGCGTCTTGCGCGGGCAGTTGCGCACCCTGCGCAATGTTTGGGAATCCGCTTTGGGTGGGCGTGAACACGGCCTCGAACACATTCACTTGCAGTTGCGCCAACGTGGGCAAAGTGGCGCACGGTTTCTCAATCAAAATGTCGTAGGTCTCGCTCCACGTGTCGCCGGTTTTCCAATTTGTAGATGGGTAATTGCCGCTGGCAGGGAAGCGGTTCATCGCGCCCAAAACTTGCTGGTCTGCGCCCAAAACGGCCACAGAAAACACAAGCTGTTTTGGGGATGGAGCCGCGGCCTGCCAGGTCGCCTTCACCCGCGCGTATTGGCGCGTGCCTTCGCGGTCGGGCAGGTAGACGTTTTGCGCCTCAATGCCCACCAGTTTTGCCGCGCCGCCAAACGTGAGCAACGTCGCGCCTTGCGGCTGAGTTTGAACGCCCGCGGCATACGCAGGCCGAAGAATTGCAAACGGCGTTGCCAGCGCAAGCGCCATCAACAAAAGCGCCAGGCTGGTGGTGATGGGTTTTGCGGCGGTGAAAAACAACCCCGTGATTTGCAAAAACGCCCGCCAGCCATACGCCATCAGGCACACATACGCGGCCAGCGCGGGCATGAGGTAGCGGCCCGGCAAAAGCGCGGGGTCCTGGTAAAGGATGGCGCGGTAAACCGGCAAAATCATCATGCCCAGCCCAAGCACGGCCAGCAAACCAATCACCGCGCGTTCTTTCTTTGACCCGCGCAAAAATGCGAACACGCCGCCCATCAGGCAGAAAAAGCAAAACGCGGCCAAAAGGTCATACACCACGCCGGGGAATTGCACGTTGCCCCAGCCAAACGCGCCCCAAAATGTGCGGAAGGCGTTGATGAAAATTTGCGGCAGCCACTGGTCGCGCAAGCCCACCAAAATGCCCTCGCCCGCAAGGCTGGCCGGTTGCTGGGTGATGGGCGTGGCCTGGTTGCGGTCTACAAAAATTTTGCCGTAACGCAAAACATTGCTGGCAAAGTAGGGCGCGGCCAAAAGCGCGGCGGGCAGGCCGATGGCAGCCGCGCGGGTGATGAGTGTGCCCAGCGGCCAGCGCCCGCGCCGCGCGAGCGCCATCAGCCAGACCAGCGCAAACCCAACCAGCGCAAAGCTGCTGTTTTTAGAGAGCAGCGCCAGCCCCAGCGCAACGCCAACGAAAATAAATTCAACCTCGCGGGTTGGCCTGAAACGACTTGAGGAAGGCGAGTCTGTGAGGCCAACCCGCGAGGTTATATCTTCTTCACTCACCCAAATGCGAAGGCACGCATACGCGACGATTGCGCCGAGCAAACTAATCATCACATCGTTGTTCACCATGCTGGACATGAAGATGACCTGCGGGTTGAACGCCGCCAGCGATGCCGCAAATGCGGCGAACAAGCCATCGCCCAAAACCAATTGCGCGGTTTTGGCAATGAAGAAAATCATCAGCCCGCCCAGCAAAGCCGAGACCAGCCGCGCGGCGTGCAGCGCCAGAATTTCGCCGCGCCACGGGAAATCCTCGCCGGGGTCGCGCAGCAAAATGCGCTGGCCGCGCCGGTTTGTGCCATCAAAGGCGAACACGTTTACATCTGGTTTGGCATCGGCGGGGCGGGGCAGCCAGCCGGTGAGCGCGGCGCTCAGCGCGTAATACAGCGGCGGCTGATGCGATTGATCCAGCAGGGCGCGGTGCGCGTCATCGTTGGCGTTGGGCAGGGCCAAATTTTGGGCGATGAAACTGACATAGGCAAAGTGGCCGGTCTCATCGTGCGCCTCGTAAGGCGGGTTTACCGCACCCCAAAACACGGCCAAAATAACGTGGGCCACAGCCAAAAAGATCGGCCATCGCTTGCTTGCAAACCGAATCATTGCGCGTATTGTCTCAAATTACGAATTGCAAATTGGCTGGTTTATGCGCGGGGAAGATAAAGCTGCACCGCAAAACCCGCGTCGCTCTCCACCACCTCATCGCGGTTAGGGAACTTCTCGGCAAGCGCGGCTCGCAGCGCAGCCATTCCGCGTGCGTGGCCTTCGTCGCTGTATCCCCATTGGCTGGAATAAACCCGCCGCTCAAATTGCTCCATAAATTTGCGCGGGGTGGTGGTTGTTTTGTAGGCGATTGAGGCTTCCTCGCCCATTGGTTGCCAGCCGTGCGTTGCCAAAATATCACCGCCCCGCTCAGAGGCCCGGTTCAGGGTTGGCTTATTGGCCTGGGTTGCGTCTTGGTCTGAAGCCGCGCCGGTGTAAGCCTCGCGCGCAAAATTCATCTTGTCTTTGCCGTTTTTAGACATGCACGAAACAAGCGGCGCGCCTGTTTTCAAAATTCGGCGTGTTTCGTCCAGCGCCGCCGCCGCGTCCTCTACCAAATGAAAAATGTGCGAGGCGATGCAGGCGTCAAATGTGCGCGAAGGAAAAGGCAAGGCCGAGGCGGCGCCCTCGACCAGGTGAATGGCTTTGCCGCCCGGCTTGCCGCGCAACACATCCATCATCCCGCGCGAGATATCCAGCCCAAACATGTGAGGGGCAAAAGGCAAAAGCGGCAGCGCAATGCGGCCCGTGCCAATGCCGATCTCGAAAACGCGGGACGCAGAAGTTAAGCCCGCAACCTGATTGATTAACGCGGCGGCTTGCGATTCAACGCCGGGCGGAAACCCACGCGTTTCATCGTAATAGCTCACAGCGCGGTCAAAGGAATTAGCGGGGGTGTTGGGTGTGCTCATGGTTTTTCAAGACAATTTTGTTCCACCGGGATGATAATCTCATCGCCGTCCACGCGTTTGCCATTGGGCGCAAACGCCGCAAACTTCTTAACGCCATCCCGCACATACAAACCCACATGCAACGATGCGATGGGTTTGTCGGTTGTAATCTCGCGGGTCTCGGTGGCGGCAACTTTTTGCGGCAAAAGGTCAATGGGCAAATAGCCGTCAAATAAATCGCGGTCGGCGGCCACCACCTGCTGATCTTGCGCGTTAAACCCGTGCGCAAAAATGCCGGTTGGCGATGACACGGGCACAACGGACAGCCACGTTATTTGCGCCGTAATTTTTCCGCCGCACGCGCGGGCGGGCGGTGCGGCCATCAAAATTTTGGCGTCTGGCCCAACCAGCGTGTAGGCATTGGGGATGGAATCCGCGCCGCGCAGAAGCCTGGCGATGCGCCATACGCGCAAGCCGGGCGGGGCGTACTCAAATTTGAAAGTTTCATCTGCGGCGAGGATGGCCGCGCGCAGGCCGTTGTCATCCACCTGCTCGCCATAATGCCCGTAATTCCAGTTGGGGTCGCGCGTCTCGGAGATGGGGTGATAAACGATCTTTGTTTCTCGCGCGGTGCGGGCGTAGGCATACAGCCATTCCCATCCTTGCGTGTCGCCGTGCTGGTAAATGGGCATGCCTTCTGCGCCAATGAGGAACCCGGATGTGTTTGGCGCATTCCACCAGGGCAAATTGATGAACAACGCTTTGGCGGCGGGGTCACTTTGGCGTAAGTCCGCGTCCAGCGTTTGCATCACAGGCGTCATGCGCTCGGTCTCGCGCAGGCGATCCAAAATAAAGCCCGCGCTCCAGATGAGGTTGAGCGCGAGGAAGGCCGCGAGAGCCATCGCCAAAAACTTTTTAGATGAGAAATAAGAAATAAGAGATGAGAAAAGCGCGCCACAAAGGATGGCGATGCCGGCTGAGGCGGCATACAACAAACGGGGGCCTTGAATGACATACACCGCTGGCAGCGTGAGGATAAATGGGAGCGAGACAAACGCCCACCACCCCAGACCCATCACCACCAGCTTGCGCGCGGCTTTGCGCGTGAGCAATATTGCGCCAATGACAACCAGCGCAAAACACGCGGCGATGATGGCGCTTCGCTGGTCGGGCAGGCCGATGATGGGCCGCAGCCACGCGGTGAGCCAGAGCGCCATCGCCTGCATGAAATAAACCGTGTTTGGCCAGGCGTTTTGCGCCATTTGCGCGGGCGCGGCCAGCAGCGAGGCGCCATCTGAGGTGGGGCTGTTTTGCAAGGAGACAAAACGCAGCGCGATGAGAAACGCCCCGCACAAAACGCCGACGAGCAGAGGTTGTTTTGCGCCCACGCCTTTGCCGCGAAGCAAAGAGAGCGCGGCGGGCGCGAGCGCCATCAGCCCGGCGAAGATAAAACCGGCCTCGTGGCTGAGACCGGCCAGCACGATCAGCGGCGCGGCCAGCCATGCGCGGTTTGGCGCTCTCAGGGCGATGAGAACCGCCGCGAGGCCAAAGAACATCATGACTGGATGGAATATTGAGCCAGCCCAAATCACATCTTGATACGACCAGGGGAACAGCGCAAAAATCAGCCCGCTGGTGATGGGAAATGCGGCGCTTCGAAAACCCATCCGTTGCCCCAGCGTTTTTGCCAGGCCAAGAACCAACGCGGTGTTGAGAACATGAAACGCCAGATTCCAAAAATGGATGATGGCGGGGTTGAACCAGCCAAATAAATCGCGGGTGAGCACCCAAAACAAGTTGGCCGCTGGCCGCCCAGTTGCGCCGCCCAATGTGCCGGTGAGAAAAAGCGAGACGATGTTTTGCGATTCCAAAAATTGCAAGTTCACCGCGTCATCGTGCAGCAACACAAGCCGCAGAACGCCCGCATACACCGCAAAGGCCGCCAGAATAACGAGGCAGGAAGAAATAAGAGATAAGAAATAAAAATTCTGGCGTATTTCCTGAAAAGCTGTTCTGACGAAAGATGAGGCCGATTTAGATTTTTTATCCTTCACCGCCGAGGCGCGGAGACGCTGAGAAAAAGAGAATTCTCTGCGCCTCTGCGCCTCGGCGGTAAAAGAGAGATGCTTGTTTTTCACATGCTTGTCCATCTGCGCGGTGAAATTTTTGGGCATGGCTATTTCACCTCAAACGTCGCCAGCATCAGGCTGTTGCCCGCCGCGTCGTTTTGCGGGTCGGCGATGGCGCGGCGATTTTTTGTGGCGGTGTCATACAACCCCACGCGCACCTGATACACGCCCGGCTTGAGCGCGGGCAACGCGACCCAATGCGGGTCAAGCGCCACCTCATCTTTTTGCCAGGCGGGCATTTTGTAACTGCCATACACGGGTTGCGTGTCGCCGGTTGCGGCCACCTCGCCGGTGTTTTGGTTGACGATGTGCACCAAAACGGTGTCATCGGGCAGGCCGCCTTTTTGGGCTTGCCATTGCAGGCTGATGGCGGCCTCACGGGCGGCGGGGTCATACGAAACATGGCCGCCAAGCAGCAAAACGCCCGTGTCAAAGGCCGCGTTGCGCCCGGCGAGGGTGGGGGAGATGACGAAGCTGCGCGGCGCGTCGTGCGCGGTCACGATCCACGAATTTGGGACGCCATCGCGCTCGGTGAGTTGTTTTTCAATGACGACGACCTTGTGCGCTTTTTGCGCCTCGCGGTTAAACACCTCCCACCTGCCAGAGAAAAAGGTTTGCGCGGGCGGGTGAAACAAATATGTGTTTTGCGGGTCGCGCAAAAGCACGGCGCTCATGTCATTAAATTTGGCGGATGGGCGTTGGGTTGGCTCGTAGACTTCTTGCGGCGAAAGTTTTAGGTTGGAGAGAAATTGCAAGTTGCGTCTAAAACCCCAATCCATCGCGATGATGTTTGTGCTGGCGTATTCGTTTTGCAGCGTTGTGTTTAGCGTGTAAATTGAATCGCTCCAATTGCCGCGCCCGCCGGTTTTGTCAAACGAATTAAGCGTGGCTGCGTTGAGGAACAAGTGATTGCCGATGAGGAGGATGGCGAGTGATGCTGTTAAGAAGTCGGGCTTTTTCAAAAAGTCCGACTTCTGAGCTAGATCTATCAATGCCACCGCGATGAGAAGCCACGCGAATGGCACGAGGATAAAAACGTAGGTTGCGCCCACGCTGCTGGTGGTGATGGTGCTGGCAGGCAAAATGCCGATGATGCTGAACACAAGGAACGCGCGCGGCGCGTAGCCAGGCGCATTCCGCGCCGCGCGGTTGCGCCAAAGCCAAACGATCTCGTATCCCAACGCAAAGACCAGCGCAATTGCGCCCAGCGGCAGGCCGGCCGGCGCGCCAAAATGCAATGTGTCGCCGCCCATCATTTGCAAAAACTGGGTGATGGCTACCCGCAGGTTGTTGGCGAAATCCAGATTGTTGTATCCGTAGGTTTGGGTTTGCGCCGCGTTGCCTAGAATAAATTTCAACGTGTCCAGATTGGGAATGTTGTGCGCGATGATGGGCGCGAGACCAAGCAGGAGCGCGAGGATGGACAAAACGATAACGCCCACCCCAAACCTTTCTTGCCGGAAGGGGCGAGCCACAAGCCAGGTCAACCCCAGCGGAATCAACATCCACACAAATAAAATTTTGGTGGTGAACCCAACGCCGAAGAGAAACGCAGCAAGAGGAAGATGAATAAATTTGCCCACACCCAATCCCTCCCGGCGGGCGAGGAGAGCGCGCGAGATCGCCAGCATAAACCCCAGCGCCAGCGGCAAAAGCGGCACGGTGAAATTGGCCCCGGCGCGGCTCCACCATATGAACGGCGGAAAAGTGGCGCACAGCAAAACGGCAAGGGCGGCGGCGCGAGCATTGAACCATGCGCGGGCCATCAGCCAAAGCAAGAGAAGCGCCAGCGCCCCCACCGCGAGCTGAGAGATGCGCAACGCGTCCACCGAGACACCCATCACCAAAAAGCCCGCCAAACTGGTGAACACGCTGGTTGGGCCAATGTGATGCAGCATCATCAAGGGCCAATCGCGCCCGGCAAAGGTGAAATGGCTGAGCGTGGATGGCGTTTTGCCCGCCAGCATCTCCAGCGCGGGCACGGCGTCGGCGGCTTCGTCGTATTGCAGACCCGGCAGATTTAGGTTTGCCGCGCCCACGCCAAAAAACAAAGCCAGCGCAAGGATAAGCGCGGCGAGCGAGCGATTCATGCGAGAGCAATTGTAATTCTGCCTGCGCCACGCGCGGCGCAGGCAGAGGTGGGGTTATTTCATGCTGATGAGCGCGATGGCGACCAGCGCCAGCGCGACCCCCAGCGTTTGGGTAATGTTCAGGCGCTCTTTTAGAAAGATCATTGCCAGGATGACCGTGGACGCGGGGTAAAGCGAGCTGGCGACCGCGGCGATATCAATTCGGCCAAACTGCGTCGCGGCCACATACAACACATTTCCCAGCGCATCGGCGATGCCGTTGGCCGCGATGAGCGCAAACAAGCCGCGTGGTGATGGCGGCGCAAAGTTGGCGCGCTGGCCCGGCGCAAAAAAATTCAAAATGGTGAAGGCCGCCAGCGAGGCGCACCTTGCCAGCAGGATGGGCAAAAACACGGCTTGCCCGCTTACCTGCGCAATGCAAATAAAAAACGCGCCGAATCCCAGCCCGCTAATAATGGCCAGACCAAAATTGTTTGGCAAGCGGGCCTGGTCTGGCGTGGCGCGGTGGTAAGCGATCAGCGCAACCGCCACAAGAGCCATCGCAAAACCAGCGCTGGTGGTGATGGATGGCGCGCCGAGCGTGAGCGCCCCGAAAATGACCGGAAGAACCGCCGCAACAACCGCAGACAGCGGGGCGACCACACCCATTTTGCCAGTGGATAACGCGCGGTACAGCGCCAATAGGCCGATGGCGCCCATCAAGCCCGCCACGCCACTCAACGCCGCATCTGCAAGCGAAGGCATTTGCTCCCGCCGCGCCAAAACAAGCGCCAGCAACACAGCTGCGCCAACGATTTGCCCCCAAAACACCACCCGCTGCGGCCTGACGGTTTTGGTAGCCATGCCGCCAAAAAAATCGCCGCTGCCCCAAACGGCGGCAGACGCCAAACCCAGCGCCACTACCATTGCATCGTTATTCATGCTGGGTTATTCCTTTCCCAGCTCAACGCTGCGCTCGTAGGCCGCCCAAATGCCGCGAGACATGACTGTGCGCAGACCGCCTTTCTCTAGCTGGTAAAGCGCGGCGGCGGTTGTGCCACCAGGGGATGTGACTTGATTGCGCAATTGCGCCGCGTGAAGTTTGGACTGAATCGCGTAATCGGCGCTGCCTTTGATGGTGTGTAGCACCAGCTTCTCGGCCACCGCACGAGGGAAACCCATGTGCACGCCCGCGTCAATCATGGCTTCCATGAACAAAAACACATACGCCGGGCCGGTGCCGCTCAGCGCGGTCACCATGTCCAGATAATGCTCGTCCTCAAAAAAAACATGATCGCCCATGGCCAACAAAATGGCCTCGGCTTGTTTGCGCTGTTCATCGCTGGCGCTGGGGGTGCAGGTCCACCCGCTGATGCCCTCGCCAATTTGCGCGGGCGTGTTGGGCATCACCCGCACGATGGGCTGATGATCGCCCAGATACTTTGCCATGGCCCCAATGGGCACACCGGCCATGATGGAGAAAATCAGCGCGTTCGGCGAGACTTCGCCGGGGAACTCGCCCAGCACATGCCGCATGGTTTGCGGTTTGATGGATAACACAATCACCTCGGCCCCTCGCGCGGCCTCCAGGTTGTGCGAGGTGAACTTAACACCCAGCGAATCAAAAATCGGTTTGCGGTCGGCGTTTGGTTCGGCGATGGTGAGAAGCTCTTTTGGCGTGCCGCTGCGCAACAAGCTGCGGGCAATTGCTTCGCCCATCACCCCGCCACCGATGAGGGCCGTTTTGACATTTAATGACATGGCCCGTATTCTCCACTATTTTCTGCGTTAGATCTTCGGCGTACAATTCACCCCCTGAAATGCTTGGCTTGCGCGAAAACCCGCCGCACACGCTCCGCGCGTTTGTGCAATCATCGTGCCTCTCGTTGGAGGAACACGAGGTAACGCAGCGCATTTTGCGCATGGCCGATGCGCAGAACGTGAAGGCGGTGATTGTGGGCGGCGCCGTGCGCGACTGGCTGCTGGGGTTGCCAGTGACCGATATTGATATTTCGGTGGAGGGCGATGGAATTGAGTTTGCCCGCGCACTGGTCGCGGCGCATGGCGGCAAACTGATCGCGCACGAGAAATTTCAAACAGCAACCTGGCATGTGGATGGGCTGGACATTGATGTGACCACCGCGCGAACCGAGACCTATGATTACCCGGCGGTCTTGCCGCGCGTGCGCTCATCCACCCAAATTGCCGATTTAAGCCGCCGCGATTTTACGATTAACGCGCTGGCCTTGCAGGTGGGCGAGCATTGGCTGGGGCGCGATGCGCTGCTGGACCCGCATGGCGGGCTGGCCGATTTGGAGCGCGGCACTTTGCGCGCCTTTCACGCCCAAAGTTTTGTGGATGACCCCACGCGCATCTTCCGCGCGGCCAGATACGCCGCGCGGTTTGGCTTTGCGCTGGAGCCAGACACCCGCGAATGGCTGCGGCGCGGTTTGCCGTATTTGCGCGACTTGAGCGGCGAGCGCGTGAAATATGACATGGAATTGATCTTTGCCGAGCGCGAACCAGAAAAGGCGCTGGCCTATTTGGCGGGATGGGATGTGTTTCGTTCGTTCAACATCCCCATCCCAGAGATGGCGCAACTGGCCGAGCGCTTTGAGCGCGTTCGCCAGGCGCTGCCCGCCGAGGTGAGCGCGGCGCAGGCGGGGTGGGGCGCGTTCATGTATCACGCAGGGCAGCTCGCGGCCAGCCGCTGGCTGGGTCTCATTCCGTTTGAGGTGAACACACGCGACGCGTTGTTGGATATTGGGCCAATCAGCACGTTGTCCGCCGCGCTCTTTTCGGCGGATGTGAAACCGAGCGCGCGCCATCGCCTGCTGGAGAATTTTGGCGCGGCCGGGCTTGCGCTGGCCTGGCTGTTCGAGAAACAGCCAGCCAAGCGTGAATCGTTGTGGCGCGAGTTGCGCGAGTGGAGAGCCATCCACCCCCGCGCCACCGGCGATGACCTGCGCGCGCTGGGTTTGCCGCCCGGCCCCAGCTACGCCAAAATTTTGCGCCGCCTGCAAGATGCCTGGCTGGATGGCGAAATACAAAATGATGAAGACGAGCGGCGGCTGTTAGCGCTGAGCGCCGAGTTGTGAGTAGTGAACAGCAGAAGTTGGCATGGCGACATCTGTGAGATTTTGATGACAAATATGATTAAACGAATTTGTGTGTTTTGCGGTTCGCGCCTTGGCGTAAACCAGGAATATTCCCGCGCGGCCAAACAGGTTGGCGCGGCGCTGGCGCGGCGCGGCATTGGGCTGGTGTATGGCGGCTCTCGGCTGGGGTTGATGGGCGATGTGGCTCACGCCGCGCTGGACGCGGGCGGCGAGGTGGTGGGGGTGATCCCCGGCAACCTGCTCTCGCGCGAGATTGCCATGACCAATTTGACCCAATTGCATGTGGTCAATAACATGGCCGAGCGCAAAACGATGATGGGCGATTTGTCTGATGCGTTCATTGTGCTGCCAGGCGGCTTTGGCACGCTGGATGAATTGTTTGAAATGGTCACGCTGAGACAAATTGGCCTGAGCGCAAAACCGATTGGCTTGCTTAATACCGCTGGTTATTACAATCATCTTTTGGCATTTGTAAATCATGCCGTAGCGGATGGCTTTGCCGATGATTCGCATAGTCACCTCATCCGCGTTGCCAATGATGCCGAGGCAATGGTGGATGCAATGTGTGTTGTATAAGATGCGATGCGCAATGTGAAAGATGCGCCAAAATTTGCGGCTACACATTGAGCGTTGCATCTCTTTTCAATGATGAACATCAAATTTCCTTTATCAAACTTTCCAGTCATGCTCCGCGAGGAATTTCGCGGTTATAACCTCTCCATCTTCCAAAAAGACCTGCTGGCCGGGTTAACCGTCGCGGCGGTGGCGTTGCCATTGGCGTTGGCCTTTGGCATCGCATCGGGCGCAGACGCGGCGGCGGGTCTGGTCACCGCGATTCTCTCTGGCGTCATCATCGGCGGGTTGGCAGGCGGGTCATTTCAGGTTAGCGGGCCAACCGGGGCGATGTCTGCGGTGCTCATCGTTGTGGCCTCGCGGTTTGGTTTACAAGGCATGTGGATCACGGGTCTCATCGCCGGGTTAATCGTTCTAATTGTTGGCGTTTTTAAGCTGGGGCGGGTGATCTCGTTTATCCCCAGCAACGTGATCACCGGTTTCACCAGCGGCATCGCCATCATCATTTTTGTGGGGCAGATTGATAACTTTTTGGGCGTGAAAACCAAAGTGGCCGAGGGCGCGTTTGGCGGGTTGCTTGCGCCAGAGAGCGCCCTGGCGAAATTGCTGAATTACATCAACGGCGGGTTTCAACCAAACCTGCAAACAATCCTCATTGGCGGCGTTGTCATTGCCACCATGTTTTTGTTGCCAAAGTCTGTCACAAAGCGGGTGCCGGGTTCGCTGATTGGGCTTGTGCTGGCCACGCTTATGACCGTTGCGCTCAACTTTAACGTGCCCGTGATAGGCGAGATTCCCCGCACGATCATTTTGGATCAGCGGCTTTCGCTGGCGACGCTGGGGCAGGTGAATATTGGCGCCCTCATCACCCCGGCGTTGAGCGTGGCCGCGCTGGGGGCGATTGAATCTTTGTTGTGCGGCGCGGTATGCAGCAAGGCCACTGGCCGCCCAATGGATGGAGATCAGGAACTCATCGCGCAGGGCGTGGGCAATATCATCATCCCGTTTTTTGGCGGCGTTCCCGCAACCGCGGCCATTGCGCGCAGCAGCGTTGGCATTGCCAGCGGCGGGCAAACGCGCATGGTCAGCATCATTCACTCCGTCATCCTTTTGCTCTCGGCGTTTGTGCTGGCGCCTCTCATCAGCCGGGTGCCGCTGGCCGCGCTGGCGGGCGTGCTCATGGTTACGGCCATCCGCATGAACGAGTGGGCCGAAATTCGCTGGATGTTTACGCATGGGTTCAAGAGCGCCATCGCCGCGTTTCTCATCACCATGATTGCCACCGCCGCGCTGGATTTGACGCAGGCGATTGTGATTGGTGTCGCGCTCAGCGCCGTCATGTTTATCAGCCGCATCAGCGCGATTGAGATTGCGGTGAAGGATGTGGATGCGCAAATGCTCAAGGAGCGTGGGCACGATTTGGGCGATGTGGACCCGGAAGTGAGGGTGGCGTATGTGACCGGCCCCATGTTCTTCGCCGCCACATCTGCGTTTCGCCGCGCGTTTGCTGGGAATTTGCCCAAGCACGCGCTCATTCTTTCCATGCGTGGCGTGCCTGCGTTAGATACCAGCGGGCTGGAGTTGATTGAGGAGATTCAGGAACGGTTGAAGAAACAGGAAGCGCGGCTGTTTATCGCCGCTGTTCAGCCCGCCGTAAGAGAAATGTTGGACAGGGCAGGGCTGACCCATGAGATTGGCCCAGACCACTTTTTTTGGAGCGCCGACCAGGCGATTGTGGAAGCGCACAGAAATTACCGCATTGAGCGGAGCGATAACGAGTTTGAGAACTAACGGCGTGGCGCGCGCAAATAGCTTATAGTCAAAAAATTACAACAAAATTTCAATTCCTATGCTAAAATCTCGCGCTTAAGGAGAAACAGAAAGTACATGCTTGTTCCCCCTGCAACCCAGGACACCGCAAATATCAATCAGTTATTTGTCATTATCTATATCTTGTCTGCAATCGTTTTTGTGATTGTGGAAGGATTGCTGGTAGTGACAGCCATTCGCTTTCGGCGCAGGCCGGGCAATGACGCCATGCCCATTCAGGTGCACGGCAACAACACCGCCGAGTTGGCGTGGACGGTGATACCCGCTCTTCTAATCGCCAGCATCTTTGCCTTGTCTGTCAGCACATATAACAAGCTGATCGCCAACGGCAGCGATAACAATCTTGTGCCGCATGTGCACGCCATCGGTGATACGCGCACCCAGCAGCGGGTGGAACGCGCTCAGCAGGTGGATTTGGTCATCAAGGTGACCGGGCGGCAATGGTTCTGGCAATTTACGTACCCAGACCCCAATGTCACTTTGGATAGCAATAACGGCGGCGCGGTGATTGTGCCCGCGGGCCGCAACGTGCGCCTGGATATGACATCTGCCGACGTGGTTCACGCCTGGTGGACGCCCGCGCTGGGCACCATGATTTACGTCAACCCCGGCGAAATGTCATATGTTTGGTTTAACACCCAACCCGGCGAATATTGGGGGCAGTGCAACGCTTTCTGCGGCGTGGCGCACGCCAAGATGCTCTCATTGGTCAAGGTGATCCCGGCGGATGAGTGGGATAAATGGTACAAAGGCCAGCAGGATGCCAATGCCAACAAGCCGCTTCAGCCCGGCGACCCCGAACGCGGCAAGACGGCTTTCCTCACTGGCCCATGCGTGGCCTGCCACACCATTGCCGGAACAGCGGCGCAGGGTAAAGTGGCCCCCCGCGAGATGACAAAATTTGCCGCCTATCCAACCATCGCGCAGGTGGATGGCTTTGCGGTTAACCACGATAACCTTGTAAAGTGGCTGACCAACCCGCCCGCGGTAAAACCAGGCACGGCCATGCCCAATCTGACCTTGAAGAAACAAGAAATAGAAGATCTGGCGGCATATTTGCTGACTTTGAAATAAGATGTAACGCGCAAGGTGTAATGTGTAAGACAAAGAGGGGCTTGTGCAATCGCCTTTGGGCCTTACGCATTACCCATCATATTCTGGAGAAAACTAACGAATGGCAACAATTAGCGTTCCCGCAAACAAAAAACAAGGTCTGAGCGCAGAAATTTGGAGCTGGCTGACCACCGTTGACCACAAAAAAATCGGCGTGATGTATCTCGTCATGTCAATGGTGTTTTTTGTCATCGCGGGGTCTCTCGCTCTGGTCATCCGCCTGCAATTATCCGCGCCGGGTCTCACCATCGTAGACCCCAACACCTACGATGAGCTTTTCACCATGCACGGCTCGGCCATGATCTTCCTCGTGGTCATCCCGTGCCTCATCGGTGGGTTTGGCAATTACTTTGTGCCGCTGCAAATTGGCGCCCGCGATGTGGCCTTCCCCCGTATCAACGCCCTCAGCTTTTGGCTGGTGTTATTCGCCGGTCTGGTCATGCTGATCGGCTTCTTGCTGGGTCAATCTTCCAACGCCGCGTGGACAGCCTATGTGCCGCTTTCAAGTAAACAATTCTCGCCGCAGGTGGGGATGGATATTTGGCTGATGGGCGTCATCCTGATGGGCATTTCATCCACGCTGGGCGCGGTGAACTTCCTTGTGACCGTGTATGCCATGCGCGCGCCGGGCATGACCGCGTGGCGCATCCCCATGTTCACCTGGGCCATGATCACCACCGCCGCCATGATTTTGATGGCGACGCCGGTGCTCACCGCCGCGCTCATCATGCTGGTCACAGACCGCAACTTCAACACCCAGTTCTTCACCGCCAACAACCCGCGGTTGTGGCAGCACATGTTCTGGTTCTACTCGCACCCCGCCGTCTACATCATGGTGCTTCCGGGGATGGGTATCGTGTCGGAGATTTTGCCCGTGTTCTCGCGCAAGCCGTTGTTTGGGCCCAAAGCCATCATCGTTTCCACGGCGGCCATCGGCATTTTGGGATTCACCACCTGGGTGCATCACATGTTTGTCAGCGGCGTAGACCCCACAATTGACCGCTTCTTCATGATCACCACCATGATCATCGCAGTGCCTACCGGCGTAAAAATCTTCAACTGGACCTTTACCATGTGGGGCGGCTCGCTTAACATGAAGACGCCGCTTTTGATGTGTTTTGGCTTCCTCACCATCTTTGTGGTGGGCGGCATTACCGGCGTCATCAACGCCTCCATCCCGCTGGATTCGCAATTGCACAACTCGTATTGGGTGGTCGGCCATTTCCATTACGTTTTGTTTGGCGGCTCGGTGTTTGGCCTGTTTGCTGGCATGTATTACTGGATTCCAAAAATCACCGGGCGCATGCTGGATGACCGGCTGGGCAAATGGCACGCCATCTTGATGTGGATCGGATTCAACACCACCTTCTTCCCCATGCACATTTTGGGGATGGAGGGTATGCCGCGCCGCATTGCCACCTACGCCGCAGACCGAGGCTGGGCCATCCCCAACCTCATCGCCACCATTGGCGCATTTACGATTGCGTTCTCCGTGCTCCTGTTCATCATCAACGTGCTGGGTTTGCGCAAGCACCCGGTGGCGAGCAGTGACCCCTGGGAAGGCAATACGCTGGAGTGGACAATCCCCTCGCCGCCGCCGGAGTACAACTTCAAAACCATCCCGGTTGTGCATGGCGACCGCCCGGCTCGAGATGCGCGATTGGGCCTGACCGGCTCTGAACACTGATCTTTATTTGATTGCTGGTTATTGGTTGATGAAGACAAACATGACTTCATCGGCCAATAACCAACAGTCAATAACAAGAGGTGTAGCATTCAGACCATGACACAAGTTCGCGGCGCAACGCAGCTTCAGCTCAAACTGAAGGATTACGTAGCGCTGACCAAGCCGCGCGTAATTTCGCTTTTGCTGCTCACCACGCTGGCAACCATGTTTATTACCCCAGCAGG
>Ga0073900_10000135_pt1 | contig 58147 bp, 28 predicted proteins | sample KloWWTmetKNB5Kit_FD_66666 | JGI IMG/M metagenome (GOLD analysis project Ga0073900, IMG submission 66666) | Active sludge microbial communities from Klosterneuburg, Austria, studying microevolution and ecology of nitrifiers - Klosterneuburg... | ecosystem: Engineered > WWTP > Aerobic digester >...
CTATTAGGATCAGTAATAGTACCATCTGAATTATAAATATTAACTCCACCGCCACCACCTCCTAAAGAGAGTAATCCAGCAGCACTAACTGTAATTGTATTTAAAGGATTTGGATCAATTCTGACTTCTAAATGTGTATTAACAGAGCCAGGAGCCACATCAATATTTAATGTATTTGCACTATATAAATGCAAAACATTATTTATATTATCAACGGTAAATGGTCCTGTTATTATCCCTGCTCCTCCAGCATAGGGAGATGTTCCAGTAGTAACCTGAAAACTAAATGGAGCGGCTCCACCTAACTGAATTATCTTAGTTGAACATCCACAGCACATATTTATATATTTTGATATCTAAATTTATAATTTTTATAGGTAACATCTTTATTTATAGAATTTTTAACAGATTTTCTCCTATAACCATTTTCATGAGCATCTTTAATAGAATTAAAAATAATTTTATTATTATTATTATCAACCCCTTCTATTTTTCCACCTATTCTTCTATTTTTATATTCATTTTGTAAATAATCTAATTCTCCATATTTTAAATAATTTCTAATTCTATATGGAGAAATATTAAGATTAGTTACAGCTTCTGCAATACTTGAAAATTCATAATGAATATTATTATGAATTATATTAACATTTTTCTTAACCTTTTCGGCTCCTAATAATCCATTTTGTTTTAATTTATATAAATAATTAGGATCTTTTAACAAAGTATTTATTTTCTTTTTAGAACCATGGGTAGGATTTTTAGGATTTAATTCTATATTATATAATAGTTGTTCATCAATTACAGAAATATAATAAAATTCTACATCCAATAAATTTTCTTTTTCACATATTTCTAATATTGAAAATTTAAAATTATCACTCCCATATTTATTATAAGAATTCTGTAAAAAATTATTAGTATGTTTATTATTTTTTAAAAGATTAAAATGATCTCGCTTTCTTTTAGTCAAATTAACTGATTTTCCAATATAAATTTTACCATTAATTAAATTTTCTATCTTATATATTCCAGAATTCATACTTAAACTAATTCTACATATAAAATAGTAATAACATCTCCGGGATTATTTGTAGTAACAGTAAATGTTCCTGTTAACCAATCTGGTTCTGCAGTTTTTGATCCCATTGCACTCCAACTTAATGAATCTCCTACAAATAAATTTACTATATTACCAACACCATCTGTTATTGTAGGAGGAGTAATAATAGAATCTACTCTTCTTACTATGACAGTAATAGACTGAATATTATTAGCAGGTCTAATAAAACTCCCAATTCCGTTAATCTGAGTAATTCTTTGTATGGCTTGTACTGCGGTGCCAAAATTATCACACAACCCAACTATTCCTGTAGGTGTATATTGAGCTGATAAATCAGGAAGCCAATCTCCTGTAAATACTATTATATTAGTATTAGGATCATATGTAAAAAATCTTAAAAATTGAGTAAGAATACCCCCATTATTATCACAAAGACAAATTTTATCAGTTATTAAAGACGAGCTATCACATGGTCCATATGTGAAAGGGGATGGATCTGGGACAAGAGCCCCAGTTATGTCAGTATAATATACTTGACCATTTGGTGCACCATCTGCTTTTACAATATGTTGTAAATATTGAATATTAGCTGCACAAATCAATTGTGCATCAGATTCTAAGGTGTCAGAACATCTTGTGGGTTGTGGACCAACATAGGGTGTCCCATCAAGATTATAATAAGATATAGTTGGTACACCAGTTGCAGAATAAGATACTACTGAAATGACAATAACATTACCTGGAGCACAGAGTAATGTATGATCAAATTCAGTTACAGTAGTTCCCTGACCACAGGAAACAACTTTATCACTAATTCTCCGTATTTCAGAGAATAATTTATTTTTATCTTTATCCGTAAATGGCATAAACTCTTATTAAATAAGGACACCTCTTACAAGGGACCATAAAATTAGAAATAATTTTAAAAATATGAAAATAATTACGTATTTTTACAGTAAATAAAGTCGCAAAACTATAGCTATTTATATGAAAAAATATTACAAAGAACCCACAATTCATCAAGTAAAAGCAGGTAAAATACTTCCAATCTACTTAAACTATAAAGATCAGGAAGGTCTTTTAGGATATGCTATGTTAAACTACAAAGTAAAAGGTTCTGGTTTACCTTATGTTAGAGCAGAAATAGGAGGTAATGGTAGTAAAGAAGGTGATACTATTATATGGTCTTGGAGAAGATATAATATTACCTATGTTGACCCCTGGAAATATGATAAAAAAATACCTGAAGAAGAACGTAAAAAATACTTAAACAGAGTAGGATTTACTACAAATTGGAACATATCTTTCTTTGTTATGGTTTCTTCAATCACTGCATCTTAATCATTAGCTTTTTTAGTTGGTAAATTTACTGGTCCAGATGACTTTGGGTAATCAGTTAATACTGTTGCCATAGGCTGAGCTACTGTAAATTTAGTAATAGCTTTAACTGGTAAACCAAGTGGTAATGATAATGGAGATAGTGCACTGGACTGATTAAGCAATTGATTTTTTATATAATCATTTTTATCCTTTAAAGACTTACCTATATTAGTAGCTGGTTTACCAACTGCTTGATTTATATAACCACCATAAGCAGTTTCAAACCAACCTTTTAATGCAGGAACACTTTTTATTACATCTTTTTGTGTTTTAGTGTAACCTTCATATATACCATCTTCAACTACATCAGAACCATCTGTCATTAATCTTATTGGTAACATTATTAATGTAAAATAATCATCTAAACTAGATAAACCAGATAATGGAGATTCCAAATATCTAATAACATCTGCTAAAGACAATCTAGCTTCTTGCTCCATTAATGCTCTAGATAGTACATATGCTGCATATTGTAAAGCAGAATCTTCACCATCATCATCCCCCAATGATAAACCTGCTAAAACATAAGCTGCTGCAAATGTTAATGATAATGAAGCTGACATTAATAGTATTCTTTTAATACCTTCTTGTTCTTGGGGTGTGGATTCAGCATACACTTCTCTAATATATATCCATTTTGCAGGATTCCATATACCAGTGCTTTGTAATGCTCTCCACCATCCAACTTCATTTTCCTGAGTTAAGTAATTAAAATGCTCTCTTTTAACTCCCCTCTCAAACATTTGAAATAACCATCCAGTATGGGTAGTTGTAAATTGTAAAAAAATGTTACTTGCAGCAGCAGCTTTATCTATGTTTAATGGCTGAGAATCTAGCCTGGAAGATAATACTTTTACCTTCGCTATAAATTTATCTATATCTTCTTTCTTTATGTTAGGATCATATACAGCTTTACCTTCATTTATAGTAATATGATCATACATTGTCTTTGCAGATTCATATTCAGCAAAAGTTCTTTTTGGATTTTCTTTGATAAAAGTACTCCATTGATTTTTAGAATACATTTTACCCTCTATAAACCTAAGATCAGATGCAACATTAATCATTGCTTCACCTTTTAGAACTAAATCTGCAGCTCTCCACGCTCCCCAATCTAATAATTTACCAGCACTTCTTAATATTGCATTTTCATTGGTATGTTCAAATAAGAATTCAATGGAATCTAATAATCCCATATCTTGCATTATAACTGCTACTTTAGATTTTTTACTTGGAGAATTAAAATCTAATAACATTTGTGGAGCATTTTTAACAAACTCTTTAAATGCAGAGGTATCTCTATTAACATGTACACCTAATAACTTCTCAATCCAACTTTCAATTTGTCCTGATACATAACCCACCATTACAGAAACCATATTTCCTTTCAAGTTCCTAGATATGATATATTGTCTTAGAGTTTGTAAAATTTTTGTTAATCCTTTATATTTAGTTTCAAATATTTCACCTTGAACATGTCTTCTTTTTAATTGTTCAAATTTATCTGTAAGATAATCTGGTTTACCAGTACCCAATGGTTCCACTCTCTCAGCTCTTCTTACAACTTCTATTATACCATTTAATTCTGGAAGTTTAGCCATGAATTCAGTATAATTATTTGACATCTCTGTAAATAATAATACTGTTCTAAATAAATCAGCACTAATAGCTTCAGGGTGTTTAATTTTAGATATATATTTAATTGCTGGCCTCTCTACAATTTGTTCTGTACCAAATATATCTTCTCTTTCAGCATGTAATGGATCATCTACTTTATCCATAAATGGATCTGTAATCTTATCTCCTATACCCTTAACATTTCCAAATCCTCTATATGCAATATCTGATATTGTTTGTGTTATTTGTGGTAATCTATTCATTATCTCATAACTCATATATCCAGGAACTTTCTCTAGAGCTTTAAGATGTTGTTCTTTTAATAATTGTAGAACTTTAAATGCATCTGGTTGTTCTGTTCTTAGTTTTTCAAAGTTAGGATCTGTATAATCTACTGTACCCTTTTTACCAGAAGATGGTACTGAAAGTTCACCAGTATAATATGTATCTTCAATTAGCTCTCCATCTTCATTTAAATATGTTGAAGTTTTTATATTTTTAGATTTCCAAAACTCAAATTGAGCTTTGTTCATAGAAGATTGCTTTCTCTTTATTATATTAGTTAAATCAGGATGTACCTGAGTATTCTTATTAAACCAATTTCTCCATTGTCTATTGTAATAAGCATGTAAAGCTTTAATATGAACTTGATAAGCAGATAAATTTTCAGAATTTTCAAAACTTGCAGCAGCAAATAATTCATCTCTTAATGCACTGTTTTTTGGTATTTTTATATTAAAACCTTTTGATTTAGAAAATGCTTCTGTTTTTGCAATAATACCAACATAAGCTTCTTCTCTTGCTTTTTCCCATTTTGTAATATTAAAAGGATTTAACCAATAATGACCTTGCATTAAGTCTTTATAATTTACAGATAAATCTTTTATTTTATTCCATAAGTCTACTCCAGTTTCATTAGTTAATCTGTGTATTTTATTTTGTATATCAAATATCATTTTATTAAATATACCAAGAGTATCTTCTTTAGCTCCTTGTGCTGCACCCCATTGATAAGCTAATGCTCCAGTATTAAATAACTTAATAACTTCATCCTGCATTCTATATTTTAACTGAGGATTTATATCTTGATACTCTGCAAATAAGTTTTTTAATTGGGTAGTAGTTTGAGAAACCAAAAATCTTTCAATGTTATCTATTTTATTTACTTTAAGAGTAGATAATGTTTCTTTTAATTTCTTATTATTCTCTGCAGATAATTCTGAAAAAGTAAATCCACCATGATATAAATCATTTAAGGTCTTTATCATTGGTCCATATATAGAAGAAGACTGCACTATTTTAGCATATAATTCTAAGTCAAATACTATTGGTTTATCTGGATCAGGATTTTTAATTCCATCAATTGCCTTCATAACATTATCAATATCTTCTATTGCTCCACCTTCTCCTGTACCATCTGGACCAAAGAAAAACATAAATATACCAGCTTCAAAGTTATGTTTCTTTACTTGAGCATTTAATAAAGCTAAAGATTTATCAATTTTTTCAATCCTTTGTATATTTGCTGCATCTCTAGCATCCATCTTAACAAGATTAATTAATTCTTTTAATTCATCAATTCTTACTTGTTCTAGAGGAGTAGGATTAGGATTAGCTCTTAATGCAGCCAACATATCTATATATTCATTTAACTTCTTTTTTCCTATTAAGTTAACTAATTCAACTGCTCTATTTTTTAATATCTCATCATATAAACCAGTCTTTTCTTCTAAATAACTTTTCTTCCTAGATTTCAAATACTTAATAAGTTTTAAAATTGCTCTCTCTGAAAAGTTAGATTCTGGTACAGTTACATTACCTTCAGTTTTTAATCTTGCAGATAATCCTGTATTAAATGGTTCTGATTTAATATCAGTTACCTTTCTATCTAATAACTGATTTAATTGATCAGTAATTCCATCAGGAGTTATTTCTCTTGTTAATCTTATATTTCTAAAAACTCTTCCTAAAAATAATCTTAAAATTCTTTCTAAAGCTTTTAATATTTTTGTTGTCTTACTTTGTTTGTAAAACTGATCATATATTGTTCTTGCTAATAATTTAGCAATTACTTCTTTATTTATTTTAGTCTGATCTCCTTTATATACTTTATTATAGAGAACAAATACTTCTTCATATGTTTCTGTTTTTTGATAGTCAAGATTTACTCCATCAGAAGATAATGTTAATATATCCTGGATAAGAGGGTTATCCCAAAACATATCCACAATAAAGTGCATTGCTTCTTCAGATAAAGTAGTACCATCTCTTTTATCATTTGCTATATATATTATGTTTTCAAATATATCAGCAACAGATACTACAGATATATCTTTACCTGTTTTCTCTTTATATCTTATTTTGAATTCATCTAGGTTTTTAATAGATACTCCCAGCTTAGATAACATTTCCTTTATAAATTTCTCTAATTTGAAGTTTACAGATTTTCTAGTTTTATCCATTTCTATCTGGAATAACTGTTCATCTGGAGTAGTAGATTCTCTTTCTAATCTTGCTTGAAGATCAAATTCAGCACCAGCTTGTTTCTCTATATTAGGTAAATGTTTAAATATAGACCATGACCCACTACTATTTTGTGAAGGATATACACCAATGAAACCTAACATTTCATTGGTATCTGCTGCACGTTTATTAGCACCAGATCTCTCAAATTGACTATACTCAATATTATAACCAATCTCTTTTACAGCAGCATTAACTTTCCTTTCAGTAGATATTCTAAATGAATTTATATCACAAAGCATTAGCACATTTTTTTAGCATTCTTAATAATAAAAGTTCTTACTTGCTCAGTGAAAGTCTTTTCTTGAAAATTAGCAGTAGATATTATTCTACCATCTGATAATATTATATAATCTGTTTTGTTATAATGTGAGGTTTTAGCTGTTTTTTCTTTACTTTCTTTTTGTACTAAAACTTTATTTTGTATTGTAGTATCAGTTACTTCATTACCATTTTTATAAAACATTTTACCATCTGGTGTAAGTCTAATCTTATATTGATCTACTTCATAAATTACTCCATTTTCTACGGGTGTTTTAGGAGTAATTTCTTTTTTATAATTGTCCTTTTTCCAAATTCCATTATTATTTATATATCCTAACTGAGTTAAATGTTCGTGTACTTCTTTTTCTCCTATATTATAATCTGTAACAATAGGATCTGTTATGAAAGTAACATTTGCTTTAGCAGCTTTTGATATTAATTCTAAATCTGGAGGAACTCTTCCATTTCTATCTCCTTCTGCAGAAATACCTACTACATCTGTAGGTTGGTAATCTGTTACATTAACTGACCAACCTTTTTCTTCAAATTCTTTTTTATAACCTTCTGAAGAAGAATTAGTAGATCCTCTAGCTATTAGTTTATTTATTTTATTATTAAATTTGGTAATATCTTTTTTATCAAAACCTGATTTTATTGCACCTTTAGATGCATATTTCGCAGTAAAACTTGATATAGTTTTTGGAATCTCTAATGAAGATTCTTTTTTAACATAAAATCCATTTACAAGTTCTAATTCATCTTCGGAACTTTCTTGCTGATTAATTATATCATTAATATCAGTAGCACCAAGTTCATCTGCAAAATAACCATCATCTACCATCTCCTTACTTGGACCCATTTCATATTCTTTATCTTTAGTAAAATCCCTATCTTCAACTTTATTTACTTTTAATAGTGGATAAAATACTTCAGTTTCTTTAGTATACACAGAATATAAAAGAGGATTAGATGGTAATATTACCATTTCATATACGTCATTACCATTATATTTATAAAGTATTGGAACTTTCCTATTTAAATAGAAAACTGTAGTATGGATATATTCCAATGGTGTATCACTATTTGCTTTAGTGTATCCACGAGCATTACCTTTTAATTTAATTATATTCTTTACGTGCACTGAAGAAGTTTCTCCAGTAGATATTCTAAAGCTTTCTACAGTATCTGCATCTTTATCTACATCTATATATCTAGTAAGTTCAGGTTTGTTTTGGATTATTAATAATGCTAAATCCCCATCCTCTTCTTCAGTAAAAGATGTAACATCTGCTATCCTATTAAAATAAGTTCTAACCTTTTTACCTTCAACTGTACCTGTTAAGTATTCATACTCAGGTATAAATTGAGAAAAAGAGTTTAATCTAAATGAAAAATCAGATGTAATTAAAGAGTATGTTGCTGAATTTATAGCAAATATAGAATAAGCAGGATCAGCCATTGCTGTTGCCCATTCTGATTTAATCAAAGATGTTGTTCCTTTATCAATTTTATAAGGAGTTATTTTTTGTATAACAGCTTGACCTCTTATGGATCTTATATCTATTAACTTTATTAAGTTAGGATATTTAGCATTAAATACTTTATCTTTTTTAATTTTCTTAAACTCATTATTTACTTGTACTACATTTTCATGTGAGAATTTTAATACATGTTGTGCAATAGCAGTTCTAACAGCATTATGTACAGTCTGTAACTTTTTGACATCAAATCTTTCTAAACCAGTTATTTCTAGAACTTTATCTGTTATAATCTTATAGTTATTAGATAGAAATCCAAATATAGGTTTTAATCCATTTAATTGTTGTACAATCAATGATATATAGGCATCATTAAGTTTTAAATTACTTGGAGTCATTACATATTTGTCATCAACTATATCTATATTTGGTAGAATATTTTCAATACCACTTAAGGATATTTTACCAGTTTCAATTTTCTTATATATATATTCTATATCGCCTACAGATTTTAAGTTATCATATAATGATGGACCAAAGCTATCTTCAGTATCAAATTTACCAGCTCTCATTACTGATCCTAAATCAGTTGAAATATCAAATAATGTACGTAACTTTGATAAAATTACTAAATCTAAATCTCTATTACTATTAGAAAGTGAATCTAATAATGCTTTACTAGATAGATGTTGAGTTTCTAAACTATTAAACCATCCCATAGATTTATTGTCCAAAGTATATGTATCTTGGATATAATTATCAAAATCTCTAGTTGAAGGAAATTTTATTTTACTTAAACCATTAAATAAATTTATTACAGCAGGATTTCTGTATAATGTACAAAGTTCACTAAAAGGTATTCCTAATCTTAATCCAGTAATGAATATAGAAACATTCTGAGCTGTTATACCTAATTGATCTAATAAAGGATTTTTTATATGTTCTGTAGAAGCAAATAGTATTGAGGATATAAATTTAGATATCCTACCAGCTTCTCCTGTTTGTTTTGTTAAACTTTGGTAATGCTCTCCGTCTAAAAAATTAAATGGATTCATAGAACCAAATTTTTGACCTTGAATTGCAAAGTGATGCTTATTATGTGAAGCAGCAATACCAATAATATTACCTCCTACAATAGCCTTTTTTGAATTATAATCTTGATGTAAGGGATCAATTACATCTTCTGGAATATTCTTATCTAATGGATAATCTTTTAATCTTTCAATATTTTCTTTTAATACATCTGAGTTACCACCTTCAAGAAATGATTCAGCATAAGACTCAGTTTTTGTAATTGCTAAAATAATATCCATCATAAGATTATGTCTGGATAATGTATTATCCATACTAGGTTCTATATACCCTAATTCTTCAATCTTAATGAAATTTTTCAATTCATTGAAATCTTGTTTCATATAATCTATTAAGATCCTTTCAGTCTCAGTTTTAGACTGTTCATTCATTAACATCTTATTGAAAAGATCTCTTGCTTCTTCTTCAGAGTATATAACTGGTTCTCCATTTTCTTTTAATAGATTATGTTGTATAGCATAATCATTAATAGACTTTGTAAACATTGAGAAATTACCTTTCTTAATTTTAAAGGCTCTAAACATTACAAACATCTTATCTACGTCAAAGTCTAAACCAGTAATGGTAGTAGCTTCTTTTGGAAGAACAATTGTAGCATCTGTATTTTGTGGAAGAAGATATTTAATTCTTATAGGATACATTGAATATTTATCTTCTGTAGGAATTCTATATCCAAATCCTTCTAATAATTTTTCAAAATCAGGATATTGCTCTTTTAATTTTTTAATATCAATTATGCCATTTTTATCTGCTAATAATAATAAAGCACTATTATGTGCAGGAATTGCTACTTCTACATATTCAATACCAACTGCAACACCATCTTTATAAATTCTCTTTACTTCTAAATCATCAGCATAACCTATAGAAGATCTATTTACAAATGTTCCACCAGGAACAGGTGTAATAATAGCTTTTTTAGTTTCAGCATTTGCTAATTTTTGATTTTCTACTGATGTTAAAGGATAATCAATTGGTACTGCAGGATAACCATCTTCTTGTATTTCATAAGCCATTAATTGATCAACGGACTTATTTCTATTTACAGCTCCTTCACGTAATACTTTAACAAAAGAATCTAAATTTGCAAATTTAGTTTTAAGTGTATCTTTAGAATCTTCAATGTTTGCAATTAATATAGAGTCATGTAATTCTCTAATTTCTGCTGGGGTATAAGTTTTACCATTAACTGTAACATTTTCATTTAAATCTGCTGTTATAGATACCCTAGCTTGAGAACCATATTTCTGTTTATTATTATAATGCTTATCAGTAGGTACAACTTGTTGTCTACCATAATCTGCAGCTGAATGTTCTTCTATTGAAGAATATACTTTCTTAAAATCTAAGTTATTAATATAATCTATAGATAATAACTTTTTCTCATTGATATCTGTTTTAATAACAGATTCAAATACTATTTTATCAAATGCTCTATTTGGATCTCCTGCACCATTCATTAACCATAGCATTTTAGCTAATACAGGTGTCTTATATTTATTAAAATCAGTTGGACTTCCTGGGAATTCAACTTTACCATTCTTAGTTAAAAATGCTTCAGCAGGAATTAAAGGAAATTCAGAACTCTTTTCTTGTAAAGGATATAAAAGATTATCTCTAGTCTCTAAATTATAGTAATAAGGTTTTGTAAATCCAGGAGTTGTTTTTCCATGCTTACCAGCTTTTATCTTTTCATATTCTGCTAAGTCTTCTTTATTTAATTCACCATATGCACTTCTTACTTGTCTATTAAAATCTAAAGTAGTAATACTTTGACCATCTGTTAAGTTATGTCCTTCCCATTTTAAACCTGGAAATATCTGTTTAAATTCAGCTATCTCTTCCTCTGAAGAGTCTTTGAATATATCAGCAACTACTAATTGCCTTATAGTTTTAAGTTTATTATTATCATCAACAATGATTGCATCCTCTTTAGGAGAGTGTAACTCCTTCATCCTCTTTAATAATGAATCTGATATTTTCTTATAATCATATTTACTTTTAGATGATTTATAATTACCATAGAATGCAGGATCACCTGCTAACATAGGTATTAACTGAGTATTATAAAACCAACGGTTTTTATAATACTTTTCAATAGCATGTTTTAAACTCTTTCCTGCAAGAAGATCCTTAGCAACACTATCAGTTGGAGTTAATATTAAATGTTTATCTTTATCTTCTACATATTCTAATACTCCTTCTTTTACTAAAGTATCAGTATATAATTTTATTCTATCTGATATATGATCTTTTAATAAACCTTCAATATAATCATCTAATAAATCAGGATTAGTATTAAATAATGTTTTACTATATTTCTCTAAAAATGGGAATATAACAAAGTGTGTACCATTAATATCAAAGTTTCTATAACCAGTTTTATTTTTTCTACAATATTTAATCCTTTCCATTTCTGCTTTAACTAATGGAACAGTTAATATTTCTACATTTGATCTTGAATTAGCAACTAAATAAGCTCTACTAGTTGCATCAGAAAATGTAGGCAATGGTACTCTAATCCTTTTATCTTCTGCTACCTGAGTAAGATATGCATTAAAATCATGTGTTAATAAATCTGAAAATAAATATTCTTTATATTCTACTCCATCACCTCTTCCAGCTTCTTTAAATCCTAAATCATATTGAATATTAAACTTATCTCTAAACTGTTGTCCAGTAAGACTATTATAAAGTGAAATACCTTCATGAATTAAAGAACCTTGTGCTCTATTATATAACTCTTGAGAATTAACTTTTAGTTTAGCAAAGAATTTAGAAACAAAGTTATTTGCTTGATGTATATATTCATTTTCATTTTTAACAGTTAATACTGTCATTGTATATTTAGAAGGTAATTTAGCAACTAAATTTGCCATCTTTCTTGATATCTTATTTAACTCATTGTCTCTTGATCTAAAAGGATGAAAATCTTTATCATCAATATTTTTAACTAGAAAATTAAAGAAGGTTTGTATATCATGTGCATTTTCTGAAAATAGATAACTAGCTTCATCTTCAGTTATATCAAATCCAAAATTAGTTAATAATGGATATATATCTTTTTCAGAAAGTTTACCATCTTTTACTATATCTTTTAGCTTTTTTAATTCTGCTACATCTGCTTCTCCACTATCAAATTTCTCAGATAATAGTCCTATTAATTCATTAGCAACATTTCTTTTACCTGCTTCAAAAAATTTAGAGCTGCCCTTTTTTCTTGTTTCAGAAATAAAGTTAATATTTCTCATACCTCCAGTCTTGGCGTATAAGACCCTAAATAATTCAGACTCTGACGGATTATCTGTAAATGTAGCTTTGATATGTTCATTTACATGATCAGCCCAATCAAATTTAGTAGCTAAATCTTGAAGCTTCTCCCAGAACATTTCTGGAGTAGGATTATCAGATAATCCCTGTAATAATTTATTATATACTTGTTCAAAATCATGTCTTTTCTCAATACCAAAATCTTCATTTATAACCTCTTGGTATTGTCCATTAACTTTTTTTCTAATAGGGATTCTATGTAAATACTCTTTTAGTTTACCCTTTATATTCTGTGTTGGGTTTACATTTGTCTCTCTAATTAGATTTACTTTTTCCCCATCTTCTTCTGCTTCCTCCATATAATAATGAGTATCATATAGAGTATTTATATCTTGTAAGATATACTTTAAGAATTCTACTTTATTAGACTTTAATGTTTCAACAATCTTTGCACCAACTTCTGGATTACCAAATTCTTTAAAATGATTTTCAACTAACTTATCAAGTTTATCAATAAAATCTTGTAAGAATTCATTTCTTTTAGTCTTTGTTAAATCATTTAAGAAGCCATATTTAGATTTAATCTCTCCATTTACTACAGTAGCTTCATATTTCCATAAAGCTTGTTCTAGAGTATCTGTAGCAATAAATCTAGAATATCTTTTAACTTCTATTGGATTTAAAGTATCTATTTTAAACTTAGGAGTATATTGAGATACTTTCTGATGAGATAATAATCTTTTATTAAATGTTTTTTTATTAAAAGTATTCTTCTCTAATTGATAAAATATATCTTGTATTGAAAGTTTATCTATAAAATATGGTTTTAATCTCCTATATACATCATATATAAATTTATAAAGCTCATCAAAGAACTCAGCAATTTTAGGATATGACTTTTTAAATTCAGAAGATGCAATACCAATATTTTCAACAGAAAAGTCTTCAAACATTTCTGCTAATTTTTCTTCTAATCTTACTAGAGGATTTTGTTTTTGATAAAAAGAATTCTGTTCTGTTTTTAATCTAATAGAATTAAGATCTCTAGTTTGATCTATAATCAATTCATTCCAAGTATTACCATATTCATCAGTAATCTGAGATACTTTAGGTTTGCTACTTTCTTTTACAAACTCTTTAAATCCTTCTATATCTTGTTTAGAACCTAATATGTGGATTTGTTCTGGTTCAAAAGCTATTAATTCAAGAATTTGATTTTCTTTAACACCTTGATTAATTATACTATCATGGTTATTTTTAGCATCTTTAAGATACTCTTTATAATTGAAAGCTCTTTCCCCAAATGGGGCATACTTAGGATTTTTAAAATTTATAACTGCACTAAATACTTGTGAATGTTGCCCACCTAAATTATAAGCATTTTTTAAATAAGGTGTCAGAAAAAAACCTTCTTCATCAGTAATTTTATTTATTTTTTCTATTTTATCATTGCTTCCATGATAAACAATATCTTTCACTTTACTATGAGGAAATATAGTATCAAGGTATTGTGAGTATAGTTGTTTATTACCTATTTTAGAAAGGTCTTTATTTTCTTCAAATAAATTATCCACACCATTTTTAATAGGTGTATTACTGTAATCTTGTACTTTACCATAAGTTTTATTAAGAATATTAGTTACAGTATTTTCATAAAAATTATAAATAGGTTTTAAAGCACCAAAACCTTCAGTTTCTACTCTTTCAAGTTCTTGTTTAAGTTGGTTTATTTCATTTTTATCTGATTCAATGTTACTTTTTTGAGCTTGATTAAAATAACTACCATTTTCATAATTAGCAAATTCAATAGCTTCTTCTTCAGTTTTAAATTCTTGAGTAGCTTCCTGTCCTTGCCAATCTGTATACTTAACTAAATATTTCTCTATTACAACTTTATTATTTTTAATTCTATTTTCAAGTTCTTTAATTCTATCTTCTTTCTGCTTCTTAAACTCTTCTAAAGTAGAATGTCCTTCAACTTTACTAGCCGTATTACCAGTAGGAAACAATACTGTTTCATATCCTTTCTTAGCACTATCTTGAATAATAGATTTAACAAAGAATTTTACCCAGTTATTATCTTTGTTTAGCAGTTGAAGAAATTGGTTTTCATTACTTTGAGGTTTATTAGCGATATACTCATCTTTAATCTGTTCAAACTCACTTCTATTTAAAGTTTTACCTCTACCATTTTCAGTTATGTAATAAGTATTTTTAAGTACATTAAAACTAATTTTTTTACCTCTGTATTCAAAATTTCCAATAGTTCCTAATTCAATATTAGTTCCAATAGTTAAATCATCTTTATACCTACCTTTTTGAAATAAATCAGATTGTACTTCTAGTATTCTACGAGTTTTAGGTAAATTATTTATATAAGATTCTGCTTCTTTTTTTGTAGTATATTCACCTAATAGTTTATTAGTATTTCTTTCTCTAAGATAGAATTTATTATTGTATTCAAATATCTGTTGCCCTCCAATATATCGAGTTGGGAATACACTATCATCTTTTGTAAAATTATAATAAGTGTATAATGAATTATGTTTATGTATATTATTTGGGATAAACTTGTCATCACTTCTAAACCATCCTATACCTTTATCTGTACTAAACTGAGCATGACCTTTAATAGAAGGAGTAATAGCTGGTGTAGCTATTTCATTCTCTGTATAATTAGTACCTCCTGGTACTGTTAGATTAGAATAATGTTGAGTCGGTGTTTCTACTCTATTATTATATTCAAATAAAGCATCTCTATATTCTTTTTCAGTTATTTCACTATTATTTTTAGTAAATATCTCTTTATCTCCTACTCCAAAAATATCTTCATCTGTTGTTCTGTCATAAATATCTTCATTAATACTAAATCCATTTACAGATTTAATTTCTTTAGTCATTGAAGATATTTTTTTAGCAGTATTAATCTCAATAGCATAACCATATTTACTATTAAAATCTAATAACTTTTCTTCTACTGTTTTACCTTCAGATTCTTTTAATAAAATAATTTGTTCTTGTGGTATACCTAAACCTTGTATTTTATTCCATAATAAATCTTTATTAATAGATTTATCAGATTCCCATTTTTGTATTTTAGATAAATTACTAACTACTATATCAATAGCTTTTAAAGTATAATCAACTTCATTTAAATTTCCTTGTTTAAATTTAGCAGTGTTAGTTGTAGGTTTATTTAACCATTCTTCAAATTCCTCTTTAGTAATATCTAATTCTTTTCCAAATTTATCATAAGCTTCTGTTAATACTACTTTTTGTTGTTCAGGAGTTAAGTATATATTGAAGAGTATATGAAATGCTTCATGTTTTTGAACCTTAGTTCCAGCATTTTCATTTAAAAATAATACTGCATCATGGAATGCTCCCCATACTGTACCAGTATTGGCACCAAATATTTCAGCTAATTTATTTAATTCTTTATTTGAAACTACAATCCCAAGATTAGCAAACCTATCTTTGATATAAGATAAGTCTTTAGTTTTTTGTTCTTTTTCAGAAGTCTCTGTTACTTTAAATCTAACAGGTTTTGCTCTAGAATTAACTCTAGTACCAGAATCTATTTGTGCATTTGATAAACTTTCTATATCATTATCAAATACTAACTGATTATCTTGTGTTGAATTTACATCAAGATCTGTTAATAATACATCTGGGTTTTCTTCTATAAAATCTTTAACATTATTATGTGGTACATTAACTCTATGATCTTCTATTAATTCAACTAATTCTTCTGCAGTTAAACCCTTATATGTTTTACCATCTTTTTTAGTAAGAAAACCTTTTGGTTTACCCGGAGATGATTCAAAGAAATATGTAAATACTGGACCAACACCTTTTCTTGGATTAGTCATACCAGCCTTTATACCTTTGCTAACATTTACAGAATCAAATTTAGAATCTGGTGTTCTAAGTCTTACAATGTCTGTAACTTTTTCCCAAGCTTTTTTAGATGTTTCTTTAGCAGATTTTTCATCTTTTTGAGCTTCTACATTTTTTAATATATCTAATATATTATTCTTAATTTTAGGAACTTCAGAAACTTTTTTAGTTTCTAACTCTACTGCTATATTTTTTTCATTACCAGACTTATCCCAAGACTTTAGGAACATGAATACTTTACCCATCATTCTTGGTACAAAACTTTTAATTGCACCTTTTCCAGCTGGGCTATATGTATCTCCAACATTCTTATTAGATGAAAATCTAGGTACTGTACCTTCCCACTCTGCTATTACGACATCAAATTCATTATTAGATTCTTCTTTAGTTAACCCTCTTAGGTTCCCTATATTTAAAGAAGCTTTTCTTATTACTGATTTTAATTTTATAGGAGTTATAGTAGAAATTCCAGTAAAAAGCTTTTCTCTTAGTTTAGCTATCTCTGTTGCTTCATCAATATTTAATGCAGGATTAGTAGATGCTCTAACAACTCCAGCAGTATGTTTCTTAGATCCTTCAGTTTCTTTTGTAACTATTTTACCATTTTTAGAATAAAATACTATATTGATTTCAAAATCATCTTTAGTTTTAGATCTAGTGTAATCTGTTTCATAATAAAATTGATCTCCAGGCTCTGCTGTAGATAAAATTTTATTTGTTTCAACTAAGTTACTTTCATAGAAAGCCGATGGTTGTGATACTATTCTAAAAGTAGATCCAGGAGGAACTTTAAAATGATCACAAAGTATATCTTGTTTAGAAGAAGACCACATACCATCTATAGCATCAGTACCAAACAATATGGCTTTACTTATGGTATGTAAGGATTTCTTACCATCTGGAGTTATAGACTCAACTTGTACTAAATTATGATTACTAGCTTGTGCACCTACAGATGTATCTATAAATAAAGGAGTTATAACAGAAGGTCCTTGTTCAAATAAAACTTCAGACTTACCTTTCTTTAATATTATCTCATCTGCAATACCATTTTCAATAGCTGATAATGCTTGATCTTCTGAATAACCTAAATCTAATAGCTGTTGTATTCTAGGATCCTTTTTAACAAAAAGAGTATTTACATCTTCTATTAATTTATCTTTAGCAGCTTTAGTAATCTTATTATTTTTAAAAGCATCTTCTATATAACCAATAGCTTCTTCTTTGGTGACTTTACCTTCTTTATGTAGAGATACTAATTTATCTTTTAATATTTTAGCATTCTTTCTCTTATCCTCTTTTGTCTTACTTATAGGTTTGTTATCAATACTATCTTGTAATAATGGATCAGCAATATTATGTTCTAATGCTGAAAGAGAACTATATGAATCTAGATTTCCACCAGCTAATATATGTTGACCTAAGAATTTAAACTTAGGATTTGGTTTAAAAGTATGATTAGGATTATCTCTTAATGTTTCATAATTCTTAATCTCTTCTTGTAATCCTTCTTCATTTTCTAATCTAGTTTTAAAATTAGAAAATAGATTATCTGTTTCATGTTCCTTTAATAGATTATTTTCTTCTCCGTATCTTCCAACTAAATCTTGAGCAGACTTAATCTCTTTTTGATTTGATTTTTGTTTTTCTATTCTAGAATTATAATGATCAGATATTTCTTTACTCAAATGAGGATGACTTCTAATTTTTTCTTGATATTCCTTTTTAGAATTAAGAGTATCAAGAGAATTTAAAGTATTCTTTTTAGCTTCTTCTTGTAATATATCTACTGCTCCTTCTGGATTATCAGAATCTATGATAATTTCTTCTGGAGATTTACCTTCTTGTAAACCTTGATTAACTTCTATTTTTTGCTCTTCAGCTTTAGTTTCTTTTTGAGAAGTTTTTTTATCTTTTTTAGCACCTTTGAAAATATCAATATAAGCACTTTCTAAATTCTCTTTGAATTTAGTTACTGCTTCAATCTTTGTTGTAAGATCTTCTTTTTCTAATTTTTGAAGTGGAGATAATTTTTCAGGAAGACTCTCTAATTTAGAATTATATTTAGATAATTCATTATTAATCATTTTTTGTTGAGAGAGATTATAATAAACATTTTCTTTAAACCCTGCACTTTGTTTTGCTAATAGAGGATTAAAGTATGTTTCATTATATGCATCTTCTGAAAATTTTACAGCATTGCTTCTAAAATCTTTATATTCTTCAAAAGAATAATGTTCTTTTAGTTTATTATCTTTATAAGCATCTTTAGTAAATGCTTGATCTATTGCATTTTTAATATTGTCTATATCTTTTCCAGATGCAAGAGAATCATGTATAATTTTAGATATCTTACTTCCTTGTATCATCTTTACTGCCTCACCATTATCTTGTTTAGCAGCAAGATATTCTAACTCAGCTAAATATCTTTCATTTTGTAAACCATTAAGATGTGACTGTAATTTAGAACCATTTATTTTTATCTTTCCATTATCATCTATGAAATTACCATCAGCATCTCTCTCATATATGTCTGAAAAACTATTAGCTAGTACAGAGTTTACTTCTTTAGCTAAAGGTTTTTCAACTTTATAATAATCATATGTAGATTTAGCAGCACCAGGAGCTCCAAATGCTCCTCCCATTAATCCACCCATTACTACGCTATCATAGAATTCTGAACTAGCATTTACTAAACCTTTATAAGCAGAGTTTAATGCTCCACCCATTGCTCCAGAAAAGTTATCTATAAGACCAACTTTATTTGGATCATATTCTTCAGTTTCATATCTTTTAGCATTATCTTGAATACCAAATTGTAATCCTTCTTGAAGACCTTCTGGTACAGCAGTCGCTGCTGCATTGTAAATAAATCTTTTTAAACCCGTAGCAGATAATAGTTTTCCACCAATTCCTAATAACTCTAAAGCATTGGATGCCATTAATATTGGCATATTAGTAGCGGCAACCTCTGCAGCATAATCAGAAGCCATTACTCTAGCTTCTTCTTCTGTCATACCCTTTTTTATACCGTGCTCATATGCTGCTTTAAATGTTTCAGCACCTTCTGCACCTGCTTCTAATGCTCCATTTAAAGTTGCACCAACTCCAAGTTGAGCTAACACTTTAGTACCCTTTTCTCCTAAACCTAATGCCTTAGCTCCTTTTACAGCAGCACCAGCAGCTTTACCTGCAACAACACCTGGAACAAAAAAGGATAATGAATTACCAACAGTTTCTAAACCATTGTCTTTCCAGAATTCAGAATGAAAAACTTTTGATAAAGATTTACCTAATGCATTAAGGCTATCCCCACCTTCTTCTGCTATTTTCTGATCTTCTAATAATTTTTTATATTGATCAGAATATTGACTGGGATCAATATTAGTATTATAGGCTTCTGTTAATTTTTTAGTTAAAGGATTATCTTGATAATCAAATACTTTATCTAAACTAGTATCTCCAGAAGTAATTAATTCCTGAAGATCTTTTAATAATCCAACAGTACGAAATCCTGCTTTAGCTATTCCATTTGCAAAGGCCCCACCTAATTCTATTAAATTATTCTGCGCACCTTCTAAATCAGAACTAGAATCTACATCTTCATATTTAATTAAATGATCTTCACCTAAAGTATCTCTTACAGATATTGCATAAGTATTGTCATATTTACCAAAAAGTCCATTATATTTTTGTATACCAGCTTGTGCAACTTCTCCTTTACCCCCATTTTGTTTATAAAGGTTTTTAACTAATTCATCTGTAAATTTTGATTGATCTACATCTGTATCAAAGGATATTAAAGATGATACTGGAGCAGATGCATTTCCTTTATTTGTTGCTAATGTTTGTCCACCTGATTCTAAATATTTCCTACCTTTCTGATACATTGTATCTAAAGTCTCTTCAGAACCAAATTTTGAAGTACCAGTTAATAGATATTTTTTAGCACCATCATAACCTTCATGATGTTCTGTATACATCAATTCCCAATCACTTAATCCTAATCCTCTTTCTTCATTTATCTTTTGAAGTTCTGGAAGATGTTGTTGATATTGATCAATTAAATGAGACATATATTTATCCTGAGCATAAGAATCAGAATAAAATTCATCTCTATTTTTTGTACCAGTTATTCTAGATACATCACCATTTTTGTTATGACTCTGATATCTTACTTGATAAGCACCTACTGCACCTTGTCCTCCTCCATCTGGATTATATGCTTGATAATTATTATCACTTTCTAATGCAGCAACATAGTCATGTAAAGGTGTTCTAATATTGGCACCTAAATCTTTTTCAAATTGTGAATAATCAACATTTTTATTTTGTAACCCTAATTTATCATAAACAGCTTTTTGCATAGCTGGGTTACCCTCTATGTCAGTTCTAAATTTATCATAATCTACAGTTCCATTTAAGCCAAGTTTTTCATACAAGGCTTTTACCATTTCTTCATTCATTAAATTCTATTTTACATAGTCTGGAACATAATTTCTTTGTTTGGGAACAACATTTGGAGCTCCAGATTTTGAACTTGCTTTGTTGTTTGTTTTGTTTGTTGATACTCCACCTTGAGTATCTGGAATTGGTACATATAATATACCATCTTTATGGAAAGAACCTGGAACTTTTGTAGTATCAAAATCAGATACATCTAAATCAAGCCAAAGTAGACCTTCATCTACATAAGCCCAATTAGTCATATCATGTAATAACTTCTTACTATCCTCACTATCAGTATGAGAAAACATCATATAAGGAGTATCTATACCTGTTGCTGGGTTTTGTGTTACAACAAAACTAGCTGAGTCTTTATATTTCTTTTTAAATTCAGAATCATTTTGTACCCATGTACCACCAATTCTAGCAGCATTTACTTCAGTACCATCTTTTGTTGTTGCAACATTATTAGTACCTCCATTAACATTTCTATAACCATAATTAGTTACAGAACTATTAGTACTTTTAAACTCTGGATAAGTAATATTTTCATTACCTGGTTTCTTAACATAATCTAAGTAACTTCTATAATCTGCAGTAAACTCATCTTTAGAAGTAGAGAATAAATTATTAAACTCTTTATTATTTTTAATAGATCTGAAAAAATCTTCTAGTTGCTCTGGCTTTAAAGATTTTATTACTGCATCTAAATCACTAAGATCTTGTTCTAATACTTTTATACCTGCTGGTAATGCCATATTAATTGCTGAAGCAGCAGTTGACCACTGACTAATATTTTTAAGTTTTAAACCAACATTCTCAAAACTTAGTTGTGCAGTTTTTGCGGCATCTAATTTAGCACTTTCTATTTCGTTATTAGTTTTAGCAATTTTTAATTCTACATCTTGCCTTACAATTTCTGCTCTAATATCTTGATCTTGTTTAGGAGTTAATTGATCATTTGGAATTTGTATTTTTAATCTCTCTTTGGCTGCATTATATAAACCTTCTCTTAATTGCTCTTTAGTTTTTATTTCTTCACTTAACTCATTCATTTTTACTTTTTCATAGTCAAGTTTTGATTGATCTATTTGTTTTTTCTTTTCAACATGTTCTTTCAAACCTTCTGGAGATATCATTTTTTCAATACCCATACCTGCAGGAGTTATTGATGTCTGTGAAACAGTAGGATCACCATTTGCAAATCTTCCTAATCTATTACTCCATTCTTCCATTTTCTGTCCAAATTCTGTATCTAATACATCTGCTGCATTTGGAATTAAATCTAAATATTTTTCATATACATCAGTATGTTGTTTAACAGCTTCATCATAAATTTTTCTCCTTCTCAATGCCGGATTCATTTTTCCAGATGCTATTACGTAATTACTTATATATTCTGCTGTTGCATTAGGATCTTTCATAGCTCTAGCCATTAAAGCAGGATCATTTAATTCTCCTAATATAGATTCCATTTCTGCTTGATCACCAGGTAATACTCCCCATTGAGAAGATTTATCTGCAAACTCAGATATAATTTTTAAATTGTTTATTTTTTCTTGAGCTTTTAATCTTTCTTCTCTATCTTTTTCAATCTTTATTCTTTCATTATTAAATTCAACATTTTTCAATTGGGAATATGTTTGCACTCCTGCGTCAATTGGCATTGATGCAGTTTGTATAACAGATCCTAAATCAACTCTTGGTTGTTGTGGAATTTCTATATTAAATACTTGAGGAACACCCCCTCCTAATTGAAATTTCTTTATCATTATCCATTTTGACTATAATCATAATAATAATTTCCAGATGCACCATCATCTTGTATAAATGGATCAATTGTTGGAGCAGTCATCTGTTGTTGCCTACGCATACCATATGGATCTAAGTATGTATTAGGTTGTCTACTAAAAGCAGCATTAGCTAATGGTTTTAATGCATCACCTAATTGTGAAAACATGTGTGCTTGCATATAACCATTGTTAGTTAAGAAATTAGCTTGTTGATTTCTAGCACCCATCTTTGCTGCTAAACTTTGATTTTCTAAATCTCTTAAACCTTGTTCTCTTCCCTGATAAGATTGATTTACTCCTTGAAATAATCCTGAGTTTAATCTATTTCCATTTAATCTTACTAAATTTTTACCATACTGTTGATCTCTTAATAAAGCTTCATCATAAGCAGATAATGTTTTTGATCTATCCAACAATGTATTTCTATAAGAATCATTTAATCTTAATGATTGTTGTGAAGCATTATTTAAAGCATTAGCATGCATTGAACTAGCATAATTCCCAGCCTGGTTAGGAGACAAACCTAAATTACCAGCATTTCTATAAAAAGAATTAGTACTCTGATTTGCCATATTCATAGTATTAGCTTTATCAGAATCAATATTATTTAATACATCTTGATATGTACTATTAGTTCTTTGTATTGGATCTGTAAGATTTAAATAATCATAAGAAGGATCTTGAGTTAAATAATTACCCATAGTAGATGCATAACCCATATTAGCTGAGTTATTTAAAGAATTAGTATTATAAGATTTTAACTCATTTATTTCTTTTAATGTTTGTTTATAATCTCTCTTTGCTCTACGTCTATCACCTATACTTTGAAATACATTAAATAATTTAAATGGTACATCAGCTAATGCTCCTGCAGCTGCACCAACTAAACCTTCTAATTGATATTTAGGAATTTCACCTCCATATCTAAAACCTCTTGGTATATATGATGTTGATTGCATTGCTGGTTGAAAAAATTGCATATAATTTGTTGGAGAAACAGCTTGTGCAGATTGCATAACTTTTGGAGCTACATTAGAACTAGCATTTAGTATTTGAGATGCTAGTGGTAAATTTCCTTGCGCCATAGCTTGCATATATGTTGGCATTAATTTTGGCCCCATTTTCAAAGCAAGATTACTCATCACCTGACCATAAGGTATGGCACTTGATAAACCTGCTAAACCAACATCAATTCCCATCATTGGTCCAGGATCACCATTTCCAGACATATTTTGATCTGTTACTTGAAAATTTAAGGATGATGGATTTGTAGAATTATATTGTAAGTTATTTGGTTGACTATATTGTCCTAAACTATTCCAAGCATTAAATTGTGCCATTGGATCAGCAGTAGGTAATGTTGTACCAGGGTTTTCTACTTTCCTCTTAGTAGCAGGAGAAGATTTATATTTATAATTATCATATCTTCCTGAAGATAATCTTTTTTCTACTTCTACAATACCTGCTTGATTTAAATCTTTCCAAGAACCTTGACCTCTCTTTCTTGTTTTCCATAGACCATCTTGTAACATGTACTCATATGGATCACCTTTTTCTGAGATAGGTTTATTTAATTGTTGTTTTCTATGAGTAAGATGGTCTTCATTTAATTGTTGTACTAATTCTGAAAGAGGTAACATTCCTGCTACCTGACCCATTATCTCTGCTCCATATTGATATTTAGGATAACCTCCATATCTAAATTGTTGTATAGTTTTTGGTTTCTTCTCTTCTGAAATAAATTTTAATACTTCTAAATAAGGTAATCTTGATTCTTTATTTTCATTAGAAGCTAATGTTGTAAATGCATCAAATTCTCTATCTGATACAGGGTATTTCTGAGATAATACTTTTGCATACTCAGATGGGGTAAATGGCTTATTCATAATGTCTGTAAACTTTACTTCTTTGGGAACTGATGTATTTGGTTTTTGTTCTGAATAATATGCTTCTCCATATCCTAATGTGAAATCTAAATCCATTCCTTTAAATTTCTTTCTAGGATCAATTGTCATTTTTTTATCTCTAGAAAAAACATAGGCACCTTGAGGAAGTATATCTGTAACTTCATCATCATCCATATTCTTATGGAGTTTCTTAGCTTTCACTGGAGTTATATCTCCATTAAGATGGGCAATGTATTCTCCAACTTCTGTTTGTATTGGATTCCATTCTTCACCACCTTCTTGCATTTTAGTTACTTTACATTTCATTGTACTTCTACTTTATAACCTTGTTTTCTTAATTCCATTATTTGCTCTAAACTTAAATCCATTTCTTCTGAATAACCACCTTTATTCTTCATAGGTATTTCTAAAACTTTAGATGCTCCTGGAAATTTATAACTATTTCCTGGTAACATAACTTTAGATTGACCATTATCTGCAACACCCATCAAAGCAAAGGGTGTATTCTGAAGAGAAATATTATTTGATGGAATTACGTTATATGGATTATTAAATGTTTGATAACCAGGAGTATACCCTGTCAAATTCGTAAATCCCCCACTTTGAAAACTAGATACAAGAGTATTATCTCTTCTTTGTATTTTAGATGTATCTACATAAGGAGTATTAACTCTACTTGTATCATTTAATGCTTGTTCTGCTAAATGTGTTCTATGATAAAGATGATTACCATGTGCACCCTTATTTAATACTTTAGCTAAAGCAGAAGTTTCTTGACCAAGGGTTTTACCAGCAATTGCTGTTAAAAAATTTAATCCTGCACCTGAAGTATTACCTTCTCCCATATTCATACCAGCAAGTAAAGCTGCAGGAAACCTTCCTAAAAATGGTATAGCACTAGCTGCATCTAAATATGGTTCTATTTTCTTTATTTGGTTCTTACCAAAATTTGAAGCTCTCTGAGCTCTCTCTAATCTCTCTCTTATTAACCTATCTTTTTCAGATTCAGGTTTTGTTAAGTAATTAATACCTTGAGATTCTGGTGGAGCATAACCTCCATCTTGATAATTAAACCCGTGAAAACCTGATTCAGGATTTAGATTATCTTTTGATTTATTTTTATAAGCTTCTTCTCCTTTATTACCCATCATTAATGCACCAATTGGACCAATGAATTTCATTGCATTTTGAGCATTAGATGCATAGTTTTGCTGATCTTCTTCCCACTTCTTTTTAGCTGCTTGTAATTGAGTATCCCTCATATTGTTATATGACATCTGAGGATTAATCTGTCCCATATTCCCAGAACCTACTCCATTATATCCAAAACCAGTATTGTTATTAGTTTGTTTTCCCCAAGATGGACTATAACCTCCTCCTCCAGTATATACTGATCCAGGCTTTGCACCTGAATAATTATTTGATGGACTATAAGAAGTAGTTGTTGGAGCATTACCATATTTAGTTGTAAAATCTGTATTAAACTTTGATTCATCAAATTGTCCTGAAGCATTAACCTGGAATTGTAGTTCCAAATCTCTCATGGTGTTTAACCACTTATCTGTAAATGGGGCATCAGACTGTAATAGAGTATTATAAGTATATGAAGGATCTGAAGGATCCACAGGTGTGTTTCCCCAGTTGTTACTCCAACCTCCCCATTGATATTTTTTTAGTGCCATTATTGAGATTCTTTCTGCATATATGTATATACAGACTTGATATATAACTTCAAATCTGCAAATTTATCAAAAATTATACGGTATGTCAAATAATTATCAAAAAGTTGTCTATTATTATACGCCTGTACTGAAAATGCTTGATTATAATCAACGTTTGTAGGTTCAGCGTTGTATAAACAACTACAGTTATTTGTAACTATTGGTAACTCTGAATTTGATGTAAAATCATAGACTTCATTTATTCTCCACTGATTACCTTCCCATACCATATCTAATACCCCAGGAGTTTTCTGTAGTTTATCTCTCATATTTTCTCCAGATAACACTGGTTTTAAATCTAAGTAACCAGTTGTTTGGTGAGAATTTCTTATCCAAACTTTAGAAAAACCTTCTCTTTTAAACAATGTAGGCTTATCTCCTTCATGGCATTGCCTAGCCTCTGTATTAAAAATTGTACTCTTATACTCAAAAGCAGCTATTTCTGTCTCAGGTTTCCTAGTAGAAAACTCTAATACACAAGGATAGTATTTACCATAGTATGTCTGATAATTACATTTTGCAGTATGTGAATGAATCTTATTATCATATATAGAGTATAAAGTCTCTCTATCAAAAAGATAAAATTGTGGTTGGTATGAGTGAAATGAAATCCATTGCTTACTAAATAAATCATAGGATACTGTATAAGCACCACATCCTGGTTCTGCTTTAGTAAATAGTAATCTATTAAATCTATAATCTATACCAAAATTAAAATAATTAGTTCCTTGTACCATTTCATCTCTACAGTCATCTGTAGAACAAAAAGCTAAGTTATCTTTAAAGAAGTTATTCATATTGGACATTGTTATGTCCTGTAATCCATCAGTAAACTGATAAATTTTCTTACCGTCATAGTCTACAAAGAAGTAACCAAATGCAGTAGATATAGCTGAGTTTGGATCTTGTAATCCACCATAACCTTCAATAATACCATACATCATATTTTGAGGATCTTTAAACATATCCCCTGAACCCATTATAAGTGTTCCAATATTAGATGGTATTGCTACATTTTGATATTGTAATTTCCATATAGAATCTGTAGTGTGAGCATAGAACTCATTATTTCTTATAAATAACTTTTTAAGTAAACCTGAATCTGCAGGAATATTTAAATAGTTGTTTCCATTAAAGTTCTTATATGCATCAATTGAAGATGTTATAATCTGTTTATTAGAATAATATATTTCATTGGTTGTAAATGAATCACAATCTGAGCAATCACATGTATTATATGGATCTGGCATTGGATAAAAAGGATATATATCATTTACTTTAGAATAATCAAAATTATATCTATGATAATTATCTTCAAAGTTAACAATATTAGAATCCTCTTGGCCACCTTCTGAATCAGTTTTACATTCATCTATACCAACAAGTTTATCTAAGAAATCACCAGTAAATAGTACTTGAGCTAATACATACCATATTGCTACTAACATTGGTGTCTGTACTAATTTACCAATAAAATCTGTACCTGAATCTATATCAAATATAGTTGCTACTCCTAACATTGGTAGAAGTAGATTAATAAGAGTTTTTATCAAAGTCTTCTTAGTTATAGACCACTTTGATGGTTGCTCAATTTTATGATAAAATCTATTAATAAAAGATTCTTCCCAGGGATGTTTCTCTGGAGCATGTGAATCTATAAATTTTGTATGTAATTTAGGGTAATAGTATTCTCCTAATTCAGGATCTCCTGTAGCTCTTAACCAAGGACATATTTCAAATTCACCCCAAAATGTAATTAAAGTCTTTAATACTCTAGGGTAATAATAATCTGTTTCTGGAGCAGTTAATGGTAATGCTTGTCCCCATGATTTAGCTATACCTCCAGGTGAGTGTAATCCAGCATAATTTTTTGCATCTGCTGCATCATGTTCTCTAGGTAATTGTGACCAATACCAGTTTCCAGCTAATGCATGTATTGGATCCTCTGGAGGATCACATATTGATCTTTTTTCTTTCTTAGTTACAGTTCCTGTTAATGATGCTTGTCCTCCTGGAATATCAAATTCATCTCCTACTTTATCTGAGATATATCCAGTTCTTCTAAATGAATATGGACCAATATAAATATCACCTACAATTCCTTCAATTGTTGGTGAATAATTACATGTAGAGTTTAAAAGAAAAGAATATGTTAAACCAGTTAAATCTCCATATTGGTTTGGTAAATCTCTGTATAAAGTAACATAATGTGCTGCAGCCTTTGTTATTGGAACAGTGTGATCCCAAACATCACCTATAAAAGAATCATCACTATCTGCAGTTTTACCTTGAGTTAATGATGGTAATAATCCTCCAATCCATACAGAAGATTCTCTGTATCTATTCATTAATGGTTTTGTTCCACCTCTTGGTGGTGCTGTAACACTATGTGCTCTAGCATAAATCTTATATAAAGGAGTTTCTAAGTTCTCTGTAAGAAGAACATAGTTATTTAAATTAATTGCTTCTCTTGCTCCAGCTTGATCAATTTTTGTTCCATAGTATTGATTATCTGGTTTCTTACCTTCAGCATATAAACCATGTCTAGCACCTGAACCATGTAATTCCATTTCAGGTTTAAACCTATTAAAATTTAATGCAAACTTTTTAACATTTGTATCTAGAGAATGAAAATTAAATGATTCTCCATCTGCAGGATTTTGTACCATCCTGGATCCATCAACATCTATATTCCTATCTACGGTTTCCCATGAATTCACTGCATGTCTAGGATAAACATATTCTTTACCACCATTAGATGCAATAAAAGTCTTAGTTGCTAAACCTTTAGCTTTTACTTTCTTATTAGATTCTGTTCTCTTTACATATACAATAGTATATGGATTATTTGCACTCAAAGGTTTAGCTAATTCTTCATCAGTTGGTTTTTGTATATTAGCAAAGCTAATTCCTAATAATTTACAATAACCATCTTTATATTCATCAGCATCTGGTGTAAATATAGAAGGTACACCTACTGATTTAGAAACATAATGTGGAATCTTAGAACTATCTGGAAATTTATGATGTCTAACATTTTGTCCTGCTAATGCTCCATATATTTTTTCACCCAAACAATTTGTCATATCTGGATAATAAATATCTTGCTCTGTATCAATAAGAGTTCTACCTAAGTAATTTATTTTAGGATTAGTTCCAGATAAATCTGTACCGCAACAATCATAGAATGTTGATCCAACTGCATTTTCACCTTCTGAAAAATCATATGCAGAATCTGCTCCATCCTCATACTGAGGGGAATCTCCTTTATCTAATTTATTTTCTCTTTTATTTTTCTCAATTCTTTCTCTTTTCTTTACTGCTTCTATAATTTTTCTAGCAGAATCTTTTATAGTTGAAGCTGAAGAGAAATCAATTGTTAAACCTCCATCTAATTCATTAGTATAAGAAGATATTATATCTTCAAAAGAGTTAGCAATATCATCTAACTCCTCTTTATCAGCATTACATTGTTGTTCTCCTTTTGGACAATCTTCACAATCAGCTAAACCAATACATATATCATCAACTTTAGTTTCCCAAGCTGCTAAATCATCTTCTAATATATCATCATACTCATCATGTTGTGGATCAGAAACTGTATCCTTTTTTGGAGTTCTTGTTCTATGATAAGGAGAAGAACTAGCTGCAGCTGCAGTTCCAGTAGATGATGATGTATTATTAGATGTAGCAGATTCAGCATTTCCACCACCCCCTCCTCTAGTAGAAGAAGGTATATGAAAAACAGGAGTATGAGTACCATCACAATAGTTCCAAACTATACCAAAAGCATAAGTCTCACCTCTCATAAATGATTTAAGGTTAAACTTAACTACTTCTTCATAAGAGTACTCATACTCTACAATAGTTGCGGTTACTTGGTTTGCTCTACGTTGATAATCTAAGTTTTTTAATTGTTTAATTGAGTAAAGATATAACCTTCCATCTTTTTGAATTAGATCTCTACCTTGTATATATGTATTTCTTTTTACTATGATTTCACTTATATCAATTGGATTTTTTTCATTACCATAATAAGTATATGAAAAATTTCTTGAATTATAAGATCCTTCTGTTAGTAAATCAGCTGTAATTACTCCTGAAATAGTTTTAATTACTGCTAATTCTAATTTATCATATTTACAATCTAAACAACTTACTGTTAATTCTATTAATCCAGTTCCCCGCTCACCACTTTGATTATGCTCAGTAGGTATGTAAACAGGATCACTAATGTTAAACCAATTAGTGGTATTACCATCTCTATCTTTTAATCTTACTACAAATTGATAAGCCCCTCCAGCTAACTCTCCACCATCTTCATGTGGTATAGGTGTTACTTTTGGAATTGTAGAACATTTAAATATTCTAAAATAATCACAGGTCTTATCAGAACACTGTCTTCTTTCTTGTTTTATCTCTTCTTTTAATGCTGCCTTCCTAACTGGATCCAACATTAAATCAATATTAATTGTATAATAAATACAACCTGAGCTCCAATATACATGTAACTCTGAACAAGGTTCTATTGTTTTAAATTCACCATATACCCATTCACAAGATTTAAATCCCCAATCACATCCAAATTCTGTATCAGATGCAACAAAAGTTTTATCTTTTTTATTATGGTCAAATAACCATAACTCTCCATTTTCTAAAAAGAAGAGTGTTGAATTTCTATCATCTATAAATGAAGCTCCTGATATTGTTGATCCTAAATCTAGTACTTCTTCTGTTGAATGTTCATTAGAGATATAGGATTTATATTCATAGTCTTTAGATACTATGTTAAGTGCATGAGAATATGTTTTGTTATTGCCACCATCTGGGTGAACTTCTGGGTTTAATCCTCCTTCAAATGAATTTACAATGTAATTATTTGGTATAAGGTTTTATATTATATGTTTGATCAGGATATGTAAATGTTTCTGAAGGTGTTCTATACATGTCTTCTTCATGTCCCCAATTAGGATGCGTTCTGTGGATGAACCTCTTTATAAAAGTTTTCCAAACATCTGGAGAAGGAATTTGTATTTGACCTCTAGCTCTTGCTACAAACTTTTCTCTTAATTGAAAAGCATCTTGCCAGGCTCTATATGTTCCCATAGAAAAATCTTCCATGTATTTTCTATATAACATTTTTTCTTGAATATACCATGATATAGCTTCAAAAACTACTGGTTCATCTGGAACAAGAAGATATCCATCTTCATCTGTCCTTCTAGCAAAATATGAAAGTAAAACTTTACCTTCTTTAAAATTAGTTAATAGATTTGGTGGCTGTATTGTATATTGTATTTCAGAATCAAAATCTATATTAACACAATTCTTAATATGAAAAAATGATGATGTAGCTGGTCTCATTAATTGAAATCTATCACTATAAAATGATTTCTTATTTGTACCACCATAATTATAGAAGTGTTGCATATATGCAGCAACATGTTCAGGATGTGCAGATCTCCATAATCTATCTACATCTACATATATCTCAGCAGTATTACAAGCACATTTTACTTTATGACATTTAGGACATTTCAAAGATATATCAACTTGACATCCTAATTGTCTATCTGTAAACTTAGAAACTTCATATGCTAAATCTTCTACACAATCTTCTGTAATAAGATAAGCTGCTTGTATTACATTTACAAAATCATCTGGTAACTCTGTTTTATAATCTATTACTTCAAAAACTTTAATTTTATGAATTAATTGTTCATCTGTTATTATTCTACTTACTGCATCATTGGTCCAAGCCAAGATGTCAGATTTATTAAGTTCTCCTTTATGTCCAGATAACCTGAGATATTCTCTAACTCCAGTTTTTGCAGATACAAAATTCATGCTGTTGTATAATCTTTTAGTGTTGGATCTTCAGAACATCTTTTTATCCAATTTGATAAACCCCTTTTACCTATCATTTTATCTTCTCCCCTTATTGGTTCAAAAACATATATACCACCATTTCTAAATAGGTTTGCCCTACCAGAAGGTTTTTTCCATTTAAATTTGAAATAATAACCATCTGAATGAGTGTTAATAAGTAATCTTTTTTCTCCTGTTGCATTGTAATGCTTATAATCTATTCTAAGATTAGTGGTTTCAGAATTAACCTTTCTTCTTCTTATTTGTATCATACCTAGTCTTGGCATGATGAAAGTATATTTATCTCTTATTATAGCAAAAGATACTTCCCAAAAAAAATCCTTTAAAACTCTAATATATTTTTTCTTTTCTATTTTTCCAATATAAGTTTCATAGGAATCTACCATTGTCCATAATAACTTTTCTTTCATTTAAGTGGCATTTGAGTTGTAGTGATATCATCTATTTTATTGTCTAGAATATCAGTAGCTCTTGGTTGACTTAAAGATTTTATTGCTAACTCATATACAAGTGGTAAGAGGTCTGGATCAAGAATAAACTCAGTATCCAGTGGGGCAAAACAAGGATCAGTTTCCCCTTCACAATTGGGGAAATTATAAATTAATAAAGGATCTTCAAATATAGCTGTAATAGATATGACTTCTTTATGTTCATCATTATACAGATATATATGAGATCCTTCTCCAGTATTTTTAATACTGTAATAAGCTCTTTTCTTTTCAGCTTTAAATCTTGAATTTTTAATATCCTCTAACCTCTCCCATTCAATAAAATCATAAGAAATATTACCCGCAACAGAAGTTATAGATTTTATTAATATGGGAGTAGGTATTGGATATAACGTTTTCTGAACAATACATCCAGAATACGGTAATGAATTCTCTTCAGCAGAATCCAAATTATCAATTTTTACACAGGGTATTGTTTGATAATTATATTGTGATAAAGAATACCCTCTTGCTCTTAATTTTTCAGAAAGTATTCTTGCTCTAAATCTTAATAATATTCTATATAAATGTTCCTGACTCCAAGTGTTCTCTTGTGCTAAAGGCCCTTTTTCTGAAAGTAAATGTATTAAAGTTTGAACACATTGTCTTAATGTTACCATTTATTCAATTCTAAATTCTTCATATCCTAATAGACCTTCATTGTTAAATTTATATCCTTGTGCAGCTTTTTTAGAACTATATCCCATTTTATCATGCCAATCATCAGACGGGCATAAACTTGGTAAAAATTTAATTTGTACAGAATTTATTTCATAACTCTGTTGACTATGTAAGTGTCCAGTTAACATTATCCTAGTAGAAGATTTAGAAAATTCAACTGGTCTTTCTGTTGCCATTAATAATGGATACTGAGCTGGTTTTAATTCTCCATGATCAAATCCTAATAATACTTTTCCAAAATGTAAATATTTTCTTGGAAAATTATCATTCATAACATTAACATTTGGATTATTCATATAATATGCTTCAAGCAAGCATCCTAAATAATACTCAGTAGCTTCTGAATGATTACCTAATATTATAGGAATATCTACTGGAGCAATTAACTCTAATTTATTAATTTCTTCTATTAATAATTTCCAAACTATTGAGAAGGTATCTTTCCAGTAAGAGTAATCAAACATTTTTGTACCCTTAGTTGTAGCTTGTGTAGAACCTTCAGTGTGAAATAAATCATTACCTATTGGTAATATTATTTTTTCAATTCTTTTTACACCTACTCTTGATATTAATTCTTTTATTGCATTTTTAAAATCATCAACAGTTTTGTCAATATGTGTTTTCCCAAAATGCATATCTGCTAAGGATATCAGATAAGTAATTGATTCTTCTTCTTTAATATAAGAAATAGATGGTATATTTTTAGGAGAATACACACTAAATTCTTTTATTAATTCAGATCTGATATCAACTTCTTTCTTAGCATATTCAATAGAATAATTAAGATTTCCTGGTTTTCCCCAAGCTCTAGTTATTCTAGCCCCTTCTGGTAAATCTATTTCATTATTACAAGGTTCTTCTATTGGAATAACACCAGGTTCCCATTCACCCTCTAATGAACCATTTTTAATAAACCAACGATAATAATCATTGGCAGTTTTGGCATCCCTTATATCATACTTAATAGCATAATCTTCCCAGGTGCCTTGTTTTCCATTTTCAAAAATGTCTTTAACTAATAAACTTCTGTTTGTCATGGTAATAAATTTGCAACAAAGTTACAACATGTTTCTGACAATAGCAAATTTAAGTAGATAAATTTTTCACTTTTGAATCTAAATCTACTAAATGTTCTGTTACAGACATTGAATTACCATTAATGTTAACATTTGTTAATGCATTAATAGAAGTTCTTAAAGTAGATAATTCTTTATCAAAGAAAGTGTTAATTTGGGATTGTGTGTTTAGATCAGGTGTACCAACATTTTTAGAATACATATTCAAATCTAAGTTTTGTCCAGAAGGATCAAGGGGAATTTTAGATGTAACTTTCTTCTCACCATCAGCAGTCATTACCCTAACTTCAGCATTTAATGTTGCTGGGAAATTATCAGGTTTTAATTCTAAACCACCAGATAAACCAGTAGTAGAAATCAATTGAGATGGATAAGAATTTTTCATACCTTCAACAGTAATCTTGGAATCAATAACTGTTCCAGATGGTAAAGAAGATATGGAATATGTAAATGGTACAGCAGTTGCTGTAGGGTTTGTTGATACAGAGATTCTTGCAGATGAAGGGGTTTCTGTTACAGAAGAATGAGTAAGATTATCAGAAGATAATATATCATTAGTTGTTCTTGGTACAGTTACCTCTCCATTACAATATGAACATGCATCTACCTTAGATTTCAGAGATACTAAGGCAGATGCAAGTTTATCTAAAGTTTGGCTTATAGAGTCACCTTGTTCTACACCTATTTCAGGATAAGAACCACCAGTATATGAAACACACTGGTCTGAAATTATTTCAAAACATTTTGGACTACAACCTTTCATTAACAGCCTAGTGGTATGTTATTAATAGTAATGTCTATTGTTTCACTTAAATCATTCATACAAGTAAACTTAACATACACATTAGAGAAATCATTACAACCAACATTGAATACTGTAAATCCTCCAGGAGCTAAAACACCTAAGTTGATAGTTGAACCACCATCTATAATTGCTTCTGCTTTTACTGAATTTACATTACCAGTATTTGTTACATTAAGTTTGTAAATATAACCACCTGCACATGCACCAGATACTATTCTTGTTTTACAAACATCTGGTTGTGTTGTTAAAGTACATGTTGGAGCAGTAGAACATGGAGCACAAATGTAAAGTGTACATGGTACTGGATCACCAATGGTTACTTGTTTTGGATAAGTAATTTCTAATCTATGTTGTAAGCCAGGATACTGACAAACAAATGGTAATGTTGCACCTGCACCTAATGCCACCTGATTTGAAGTTCCAATTACAGTTCCTGTTTGACAATCTGCATCATCTATTGCTACAATTCTTGCTTGAACATTAATTAAAGAGTTATTAGTAATGTTTAAGTTACAATCTCCAACTATGTTAAAGTCAGCTGCAGTAAGAGGACAATCTGGTGAACCAGAACCTCCACCTCCACCTGGAGTTGTACAATCAGGAACAGCTACTGCTATACAAGTAGACATACATAATCCACCATCAGTAATTTTTACATAATAGTTTCCGCCAACTGGTTCTGTATCTCCAGAAGCAATAAATCTAGAAAATGGAATACCTTTCAAAGCTGAGAAGGAATCAATTAAGGCAGTTGATTGACAAGTATTTCCACCAGCAAAACTTCCTTTATATATATAACCATCCAATGATGGCGAAGCACCTTCTCCTCCATTAATAGAGTTAAACTTAATTAAATGTCCAGTTCCTGCACCAGGATCATCGCATATAATACCTTCAATATCTGTAATAATTGGATTAGAACAAATACAATTAATAGTTACTATCTCAGTATCTTTACATCCTCTAGAATCTACAACTTCAATGGTATAAGGACCATCTGGTAAACCTTGGAAATAATAAAGATCTCTGAATTGTGGATCCTGTCCTAAAGAAACAATATAGGGTGAAGCAGTTGGACCTGCAACAAGGAATTCTCCTGTTTGTCCATTTACTATAATGCCTCCTCCAGATTTAATATAAATTGTATAAGGAGCAACAGCATTGTTTACCCAGAAATTATATTGTATAGGAGCACAGTTTCCAGAAGTAGTAATTGTTAAATCCACAGCTGGGCTACATTGTGCTTGTTTATTTAATAAATAAGAGATTGATTTTGTACAGGCTGGATTCTGAGAATCTGTAATATCTATAGTGTATGTTGTTCCAGATATCAAAGAAGCAGCATTGAATGATGTATTAGTTGTAACGTTACTGTTAGTAGCTATTACAGTCATACCTTGTTTTAATGTAACAGTATATGGTGATACAGATCCACTAATTCCAGTTATAGATAAAGTTTCTACTACTGGAGGTCCAGGTACATAAGTATAATTAATTACAGCATTAATAGCAGTAGTAGAGCAATTGTTAACACTAAATGTTCCAACTGATATACAACCATTATTATCTGTTGCAGTTACAGAGTAATTACCATTTGTTAAAGTGATAGCATAATTATAGTTAGCACTTTGATTCATTGATAATATCTGAGTAGTAGCATCTGGTTTTGTTAATACATAGTCATATTGTTGTCCAGTTACTGCATTGTTAACTTGCATTGACAATGTTCCTGGTGTATATATTACTGTCATAGTACCTTCTGCTCCATTACAACAATTATAAGTTACAGTTTTAGATGCAGTACATCCTGCACAATTAGTATCAATAATATATGTTCCAGTGATTACTCCTGTAAATGTTGCAACTCCAGTTAAATCTGTTACAGAAACTAATATTGGAATATGTGCTGAGTTATTTAATGTAACATTACAGCCAGGAATTCCAGTATTTACTGTTAACAAATTAGTAGTACAACTATGAGTAATAGATGGATTAAGTGCACTTGAAGTGACTTCTTCATCAATTTTACAAACTGCATCATGGTTGTGTTCAAGAGTTACTCTTGTAATTGCACCAGTAGTAGTATAAGATCTACCAATGATTTCTCCAGGAGCTGAAAAGATTAAATTATCTACAACAGTATTTCCTAAATCATCATATACAGTAAGTTTAAATTCAACTTGATAAGAACCTAAATTACCAAAACATTTAATTCCAGGATCAGTACAAGTTAAAAGACTATTGATATCACAAGGATCAAAAATGTTGGTAACAATTAATGTCTTACCACAATTTAATACTTGATATTCAAATGTCATAGGATCAGGACAGAATACAGCTTTAACTTCATTACTAGAAGTTTTACAACCACAATCTGTTGTTACCTTATACCATCTATTTGAACATAAACCATCAGAACAATCTGTAATTGTATCTTCCCAGGTATTATCTCCTGTTTTAGTAGCATAGATATATCTGAATTCAGTATCTGCTCCAACAAAATTGGAACCAGAAGCTCTATACCATCTGAAAACTGGATTTCTACATCCACCAGTTTCCATAACAAAACTGTTTGTATCATTTACTGAAGGGGTAGTTGTGTAACTTCTTACAGTTGCAGGATCTCCTTCTAATGTATAAATACAACCATTGTTATGTCCTAAGTTTGAAAGTTGATCCAAAGTAATTTTAATACTTTGAATTTTCATTTTAGGATAAGTCTTAATATTAGGAATGTTAATATAGTTATATAGATTAGAGGATTGATTTACAAAACTGTAATCTACAAACTGAGTATCAGTTCCTTGAGTAATAGTATTATCAGAATTAGTTTTAGTATAAGCTACTTCACTCTTTAATCTGATAGAACCTCCTTGGAAAAAATCATTAATGATAGTATTTCCAAGTTCAGCACCATCTCTGAACATTCTAATCTGATATCTATATCTATTTGCGTCTACTGAAACACCATTAATAGTCATTGCTACTGGTGTTTTTTCAACTATAGTTAGTTTTAATTCTAATTCTTCACAAGTACAACATCTATCTTGAATAAGAGTTGCTTTTAAATCACAAGCTGCATCAAGTTTAGTTAATGTGAAAATATCATTACATTCTTTATCAGTTCCCTGACAAGTTCCTGATTTACACTCACAATCATCCAATGTACAATCTTCACAAGAGAAGTTAGAGCAATTTACACATTTTCCATTATAACAAGTACAACCTGGACCGCAATCATAAGATGATACACAATCACCAGAACATGGAGAATCTTTTAAACAAACATTGTTATTACAAAGACATCCTAATGCTCCAGGACATTCATCACAAGTAAGAATATCACAAGATACACAATTACCATTTAAGCAACCACAACCAGGACCACAATCAGCACCATTTTCACATGGACCTTTACATGGATCTGATTTACATTGTGAACCATAACATCTACATCCATCTGCTAAAAAACAATTATTTTCAGAACAGGATAAATGTTCACAAGGTACACACTGGTTATTTAAACAACCACAACCTGGTCCACAATCTGCTCCTGTTGCACAAGGTGCATTACAAACATTTGGTACACAATTATTATTTACGCAGATACAACCATCTTTACATGGAATATCATCTGCACATGATCCTGAACAATCTTGACAAATACAAGTTGTTGAATTATATCTTATACAAGCTGCAGATCTTGAACATGTTGGTTCATTACAATCACAAGTAGGAACACAATCATCATTTACACAGATGAAACCATCTGGACAAATTCTTGGTTGACATTCTCCACCAGCACATACTTCACATATTGGACAATCTGTATCTCTTACACATTTTGGTTCTGGTTCACAGTTTTGTATTTGTGGATTCCATCTAAAACCTGGACAACAATCACAAGCTACACCATTGCAACAATTTTTACCATCTGTTCTACCATAACAATCACCTGATCCTTGACACTCTACACAAAATCCTGTAACTGGATCACATACTCCTGATGGGCATACTTTTGGTACACATGCACCTCCAATACAAACTTCACATGCAGAACAATTATTATCTGTTAAACAGTTTACACAATCACCATGACTATTTACATATGGTAAACCAACAGGACATTGACATTTACCATTAATACAAATTTTATTTGCAGCACAATCATCTGATGTTACACAGTCAATACATTGACCATTGATACAATTACCATCACATAAATCTGTACAAATACCATTTACACAAGTCTGACATGAATCACAATCTTGTGAAGTAGAACATGGACATATCTCAAATGGTTTTGATGGACATGACCCACAATCTTCACAAATAATTTCACCTTTTACACAAGCTGAAATATCATCTGGAACTTTAATAGTTATACAACCAGTACCTCTATCTGGACAAGGAATTGCCTGACCAGAGCCAGTTATCCAAACTACTTTTGGATTAGAACAAGGAAGATCCCCGTTCTTTATATTTTTTATACAGTAGGTGTACTGCTTCATAAGTTATAGGAATTTAAATATTCTTTTACTTCAGGTTTAAAATTCAAAAGTTCACAAGCATTAGATGAGACTTCTGTAAACTTCAAATCACAAAGATTATAAGATCTTTGTGATGTTATTAAATGTGGTTTATCATCAATGATATCTAACCTCAATTTGTTTCCATATACATCTGCAATTATTGAGTGGTTCAATTTACAGTCTAATAATGATAAATATTTTTTATAAGAAAGATCACAAGAAGTATCAGTTACTAATTTTTTATAATTAATCTTACAAACTTCTTCTGTTTTTTGAAAATCAAAAGTTAAATTACAGCTATCTGTTTTTATATCTACGTTTGCAGTTAAATCACAAACTTTAGCATAAACAGAAATTGCTGATATTATATTACAAGAAATGTTATTTGAAATTAACTCAAAAGTTATATCACATATATCTTCTTGTCTTGTTATTTCTACATCCATGTGTAGTTCTCCACAAACTTGATATGCTGCTTTTTCCCATTTTCCTCTTGCTACACAATAAGGATTGTAGAGAATCCATCCAAGATTTTCTTCAACGGTAACATCTTTTCTGCACTCGGTGGAGCAGTCCTTACCTATTAATTTAGAAATCTTAGAAACTAGTTTATCTATTTTACAAGAACACAAACAAGGTATTTGATCATGGAGTAGCGAAATCCTAAAAGACTCTAATACCTTTTTATAAGAAGTTAATCTTACAATGAATTCTTCTACGTTATCCTTACTTTTATATCCATAGAGAAAATTTGCAATTCTACTTTTAGAATATAAATTAATCTCTTTATCTATATTATTTATTATTGATACTATACTAGCATTTGTAAAGACTTTACAGCAAGTATTATCAGAAGAACAATTCCCCAAATTGCAACAACTTTTGTGTTTTTGCATTTGCACATTAATAAATTGTTATCGTACAACTAGCTCCAAAGCTTACACCAGCAAAAGTATCATAACAAAAAGCCATATATTGATCTCCTGTTACTAATGGTATAGAAAGACCAACAGTTACTATAGGAGCAACAGCAGGTCCCAGTACAATAACTGGCACAGCCACCCCATTTTTATAAATATGATAATTAGTCCCAAGAACATTGAAAACTCTTTGGTCCATTCTAACTTCTCGGATAAATTTACCGTTATGACTTTTTGGTACGATATAACTATCTCCCTGTGGAGTACCAATAGGAGTAGCTGGAGGCGAAAACTCCATTCCAATAGTAGTTAAATGCACTTCAATTTCTTTTGAATGAATTTGAGCAATTACCCAAGTCAATCCAGTAAATCTCCACCAGACAAATACATTTGCATACTCTTCCTGAATTACAGAATTAGTAGCTTTTGCCCCTGGAAACGGATCTGAAGATGGTGCAACTGGAGGTAATGTGTAAGAATATATTGCAGCAGTGTTAGAAACAAATCTTGTATGAGCATCTTTGATATCAAAAGCATGTGCCCAAGTACCAGCAGTTCTATACCAAACCCTAACTAAATCATCATATGATCTAATTAAAGTTGCATCATCACTAGCAGTTGGAGCAGCTGGAGGAGTTGCAGTAATAGCTGGAGCATTACCAGCTACTACATCTGCAAAACTCATTCCATATACTTTTATATCACCTCCAATGTCAAAATAACCTGTGTTTAAAACTTTATAAGTAGCTTCATTGCTAACATCAGTTATAATAACACTATTATTGGCTGTAGATAATTCTAATTGTTTACTTATTCGTGTACGTGGCATAATTAAATTTTATAAAAAAATAAATTCTTATAATATTATCTAAAAGAGTCAACAGCTACTGAACCAAAGTATTGAGCTCCAGGAGAAGGTCCAAAGGCAGTAACAAAAGTTATAACTGCTCCTGCAATTGACCATTCAGTTGTAATTGGTGCTCTTTCTCCATTAATATAAACATGAACAGGAGTTCCAGCTAAAGGTACTCCTGATAAAGTAACAGTTGTATCACCATTTCCTGGGGTAAAATATTCAGTTACTGGTAATACTGCAACACCAGTATCATTATGAGCAACGTTTCCAGCTGTCGCAGAAAACAAGACATCTGCAGAAAGAGTACTTCCTGTAATTGTTAAATCAACTGTATCTGTATCTGAAACTGCAGTAATAAAAGGAGTAGTGTTTACCCAGTTTGTACCATTGTAGGTTAAAGCTTGACCAGCAGCTGGTGCAGTTAAAACTACATCAGATAAACAATCAATTGAAAAATTACCTAACCAAGTACAACCAGAAACATCTTCCCAGTTACCTGCATTAAATTGTAATATATTTGTATTTGCAACACCAGTTGTATCAACATCAGTAAGATCATTTAATACAGCTGACCATGCAATTGTAATAGTATCAGTTGCTAAAGTACCAGTAGTAGTAATATTTCCAGTACCAACAATATTTAAAGTATCAGTACCTATTACTACGTTTGGATTTGTACCAGCATTACCTGCAACAGTAAATGCTGAAACAGCAGTAGTTGACCAAGTTGGTATACCACCAGCTACTGTCAATACTTGTCCTGCAGAACCTATGCCTAAGTTGATCCATGATCCACCACTAAGATAAAGCATAGAACCAAGTGCAGAACCTGCTGTGTTAACATCTCCAAGACAATCAATAGAGAAGTTTCCAAGCCAAGTACAACCATTTGTGTCTACCCAATCAGTACCATCAAATGCTAAGATTTCATTTAAAGCAGCTGCTGTAATATTTACATCAGAGTTATTGTTTAATGAACCATCATAGTTGATAGTTAAATTATCAGTTGCAGATGTTACAGTTGCAATACCATTACCACCAATAAAAGTAACAATGTTACCATCACCAATAGTTTGGTTTGCACCAGCATCTCCTGCTAAAGTCCAGGAAGTAAATCCACCACCTGGAGTTGTAGCAACAAAGTTAGTACCATCCCAAGCTAGATAATCTCCAACACCAACACCAGTAGTGTCAACATCAGATAAACAATCTACACTAAAATTTCCTAACCATGTACAACCATTGGTATCAACCCAGTTTGCACCATTATATACTAAGATTTCATTAGCAGCTGCAGCTGTAATAACTACATCAGTTAAGTCATTTATTGCTGCATTTAAAGCAACAGTTACACTATCTGCACCAGCATTGCCTGTAGTTGTTATACCTACACCAGCTAATATAGAAAGAGTATCTGTACCTATAAGAATTGATGGATTTGTACCTGCAGAAGCTGCTACAGTAAAAGAAGTTGCAGCTGCATTTTGCCAAGTAGGAATACCACCTGAAACAGTTAATATTTGATTAGCTGCTCCAATTGCAAAATCTACCCAGTTGGTACCATCAAAATATAACATTGCACCATTTGCTGCACCAGCTGTATCTACATCTGATAAATCAGAAATAGCACCTGTCCAATCAATTGTTACAATATCAGAAGCAGACATTGTGGTAGTAATATTAGTACCGCCTGCAATATTGAGAGTGTCTAAGTTTAAAATTGTTTGTGCTGGACCACCATCTGCAGAAACTGTAAATTGAGAAAAGGATCCTATTGGGGATACTCTAACCCAGTTTGCAGCATAAGTACCATTTGATGGAGAGTTAACTATAGCAATCAAAAGATCACCAATAGAAAAAGACTGCCCATCTACAACACCAGCAGTAGTTGTATTAAACCAGTCAGCAGCTATAATACCACCACCGCCTGGGAATACACCTAATGAAGCATCAAAAGTTGTTTGGTATTCACCAAACTGTAATGGATCTGCGTTAATCCAGTTTGTACCATCAAATTGTAAGTTTTGACCAACTGTTGGAGCAGGAGCAACGACATTAGATAAATCATCTAATACTGCATTTAAAGATACTGTAATAGTATCTGCACCAGAGTTTCCAAGAGTATCAATACCTAAACCTCCCAAAATAGAGAGAGTATCAGTACCAATTAAAATTGATGGGTTAGTTCCTGCATCACCTGCTACAGTGAAGGAACTAGGAACAGTTGTCCAAGCTGGAGAACCAGCGACTACTGTTAAAAGATCACCATTTGCACCTGGACCAAGATAACGTTGTCTATTTAAGGCATCTGTTATTACAATTGAACCTGGAACTAATGAGAGTTCTGTCTGTTGTGAAATATTTATACGTGGCATTTATGTGGGTTTTTTATGGTATCCAATAATGAGCTGTTACACCTTCTAGTCCTAGACCTCCCATTGTAGTTGAAAATGGAGTTACAAATGTGATTAAAGAACCAGCAATTATCCATTCAATTTGTGGAAGTTCTAGACCATTTCTATAAACAAATACCTGAGTACCTGGAATAGGAATAGATGAAAGATTAACAGAAGTGTTTCCTACTATTAAGTTTAAGAAATCCTCTTTTATTAACTGATTAGTAGGGAAAGTAGTAAAAAGAGGGTTAATGGTAACAGTTGCAGGACCAGAAGCTTGATAAGAACCTCCTCCTGGACAATTTGTACACCATATATTATATTGAAAAGATCCAACTAAAGTAGGATCAATCAATGAAGCTGAATATTCTCCTGTAAGTTGAGAATATGTATTAATTACAACATTAGTTTCTGATCCAGCTATAATTATCCACTCTGTTGTACAATGTGTACAAGGAGTATCATTTGTAGCCATATTCCCACAAAGACAGGAATTTGGATCATCTACAGCACCTGCTGCAGGAGGACAAGTAGTAGTGTTAACTACTTCTTGAATTAAGTTATCTGAGTTATCTGGATCAATTGTTGAACCAAATACTTGTGCAGTATTTGTAAAAGGAGCAAGGTTAATATCTGTAACAACTGTAGTTAAATACATTGTTACAGTTTCATTAACTGCAAGATTACCTATTGTCCAAACTTGAGTTCCAGAATTATAAGACCCTTTGGATACTATTGCAGATACATAAGACATTCCAGCTGGAAGTGTCTCCTGCACAAATACTCCATTATTAGGATTGGGTCCTTGATTAGTAACCTTAATAGTCCAGGTTACTTGATTTCCATTTGATGTTACGAAAGCTGGTGAGGGCATATTATTTAATTAGAGATTACTAATCCACCACTTGAATTATATGATGTTGCAGATTTGGTAACATTTAGATCAGAAGATCCTGGAGCACAAAGTCCTGTACAAGGTTGACATACTTGACCAGCAGGACAAGTTATACCTTTACACATATTTTGAATATAAATTACAACAGAACCATAATCTGATTTACCAGTACAACCATCACAAGATGCATGGAAAACTATTTCAACTCTTTCTCCACCAATAGCAGAGTTAGATGTTTGAAATACTAAACCACCAGCATCAATAGATACTACTGAAATTAAACTTGGATCTGATATAGAATATACTGAAAATGTAGGAATATTTGTGCAGTTATATTGGAAGCAAGTAAATGAAACACTTCCAACTTGTCCACAAGGACCAACTGAATTACATTCTTCTACTACAATGTTACCTAGTCTCATGCAGGTAGAAGTGGTACATGTTGTACAAGGAGTACAACTATATATACAGGAACATGGATTATTTTGCTGGTAGCAGGGCATTAGCAGTCACAATTTAGGTTATCTAATAACTTTTTTGCAAACTTATATTCTTTGTTTGCCTCTGTAAAATTTCCAATATTTGCTTGAGAATGTATTGCAGAAATATGTGATTCTATTTCTTTTATGTTTTCCCAATCTTCATCTGAAGAAGCTTTTATTACAAGACTATCTTTTCTACATTCTAATTTACAAGTAATTGCTTTTGATTTTGTAATTATATCCTGACAATTATCTATTTTAAAACAATAGACTCCATCAGTTATACACAAACCAGGAATAGAATATAAATGCTCACTAGTTATCTTATTTGCTTGATCAGTTTTAATAGTTAATATTGCTTTTTGACCATCTGGAGATGTTACTTCAACATTATAACTTTCTGGTATCACATACTGCTCCTCTGTCATCCACTCTGATAAATCTGTATAGATTAGTGAATAACAAGAGTAAACATTTAGATTGAAATCATAGTTGTTGTTTCTTATACAAGAACACTTAGGCATATAAAGCTCTTGCAGCATCAAATTGAGCAACTGTACCAGTTGTCCAGACACCATTTTCAAACCAACCAACCATTACAGTGCCTGTAGCAATGTCTTCAATATATAAACCCTTGGTGCAACAATCTAATTTGCAACAAGAGTTTACAGGAGAAGCTTCAATGGCATCCACAGACTTTCTTTCTCCATTTTCAATAGAGTAAGCGTAGCCTTTTGCAAAATGTACTTTCATTGATTATATATTTAGAAGAAAAAAGGGGAGAACCTCCCCTTCTCCCCATTTTTATTAAAGAATGTATCCGTTAGAATCTGGATAACGTACTGGAGCTTCAATTTGATCTTGATCTGAAGCACAAGTAACAGTTGCCTTTACAATTGGATTATTTGCAGTTATGTATGCATTAATTAATGCTTCAAAATCTGCCCTAGTCACAGCATCCTGTGTAGGAATTAATACAATAGTAGTTCCTCTTGTTGCATGTGGTACCCCTCTTACTCCAGGATCAGTGTGTGGTAATGTATGAGCAATAGCATAAGAACAGACAGTATCTGAACATCTGATATTACCAATTCCACCACTTCTTCCTCTTTCTAAAGGATATCCAGCTGCACCATATCCACGATGCTCATATGCATCATGATCTCTTCCACTACCTCCATTTTCACTCATGTAATCTTTTACAATCCAATCATAACCTAAATTTTCAGGAAGGATTGAAGGTTGTACTTGACGTACATATGTAGATCCACAAGAAAAACCTTTGGATGGGAATACTGCAATTTCACGATTTTTCATCCATACTGGATTTAAATCTGGTCTACAGTTATCACATGGCAATTCAATTGCATCTGCTATAATTCTAATACCACAAGAGAATGTTGCAGTTGGTGCTACATCACAATTTTTACAATTGTGCTCTAAAGTAATAGGATTAGTTGCAGGATCAAAAGGATTATAGTTTTCACAAGGTACTAGACCTGTAATTGCAAAATCATTAAAGCAAGTATTAACTTCTAAACGGTAAGGACAACAAGATCCAGTACCATGAGTAATAGTTGCACTACCATTACCATTTAATGCAGTATTGATTTGTCTAACAACTGATTGCAATTGATATACTAATGTTTCTGCAGGATTAAGTGGATTAGTAGTAAAAGTTAAAGGTACAACTTGTGCACCAGCTACTGCATCAGTCCAGGTAATTTGATTAATCAATGTACCTGTAGAAATACAACTTCCAGTACAAGCATCAGCCAATGGGTTAATACAATATACTTTAGTTGTAGGATTCAAAGCAGTTGAAGGATTTGCTCCACCATATAATACATGGGCAGTAAAACCTTTACTTTCTTGACGTTTACGTGATGGTAAAAAAGTAGAACCTTTTAAGAAATTACTTCTTTCTTCATTAATTGACTTAACCAATGCACAAGATAATTGATGACAATCAATACCATTTGTGCAAGTAGAACAAGCACAACAATCAGTACCTACAGTGTAGGTATAAGTTGCTGGTTTATTATATGGATAAGTATTTTGTGTAGTATCATCAGATACTGTAATAGAAATTGTGAATTCATCATTACATGAAACACAATTATAAAGTAAATCCCAAACTGGGGTTACTCCACAACGTGATCCTTCAGATGTAACTGCTTGAATATAATTTCCGTAGATCTCATCTCCAAAACAAGATCTAATATTTTTTTCATCTACGCCTACTGAGATTACAATTCTATCATTGGTTGCAGGAGTTGCACCTACACCGAGAGAAAGTAATGTCACTGGATTCCAGACTGCTAATTGGCCAGGTGCCAAATTGGAATATCCATCAGTAGAAAATACTGGTAGCCCAGCAGGATAAACTGGTAGATTTCCGCTAGAGGCTAAGATGTTTTCTCTAGAAATTCTTGACATAATTTAAATTTATAATTAATTAATACTTAGGTTAAAAATATTTTATCAACAGCTAAAAGCTCTTGCATTTGTGATTGAAATTCTTGAATATCTCCCATATCATTTAGGGTCATAACTGCAGCTAGTTTAGCTACTCTCAACCATAAAGAAGTAGAATCTATTTCAAAATTCTGATCTTTATTAATCATTACTCCTTCTGAATTTACATAACTCCCATTTGGAGTTAAAGAAGGCGTAGCAATATGTTCTATTTTTCTCAAATATTCAATCTCTAATTCTTTTGGATTAAAATCACAATTATGATAAAGAATAAGATAATCTCCCATTTCTTTTCCAAAAAGTCTTTCCCATTCAAAGGATGGTTTCCAAAAAGGATCTTTTAAAGCTTTGTTGATATCAGAAGTTTGTAATATCTGTAAGTCTATGAATTTCTCACAAGTTCCTTTACATACATGACCTCTAGCTCTTAATAACTTATAATATTCTTCTGGTAATGCAACTCTTGATTTATTTTCATCAATTTTTTCAACTTCTAAAGTTTCAGATTCTTGAAGTTTTCTTAAATGATTTCTTATTAAATCAGTAGTTTCAAATTTTATTACTAAGTTCTCATATATTAAATCAATTGCAGCATTTAGATAAGCATCTCCATCAACAATTGATATGGCTTTAGCATAAGAAGAATTTCTTCTATTAAGATGTCTCCTGTACTCCTCCTGGAGCTTTACTGCTTTTACCATTTAATACATCATCTAATCTTAGTAATAGTTTTGAATTATCTGGATTAGATAAGTAATCTTCAAGTTGAGCATTAGTTTTACCCACTGGAGACCCAAATAAAATCCAACCATCTGCTTGTTTTTTTAGAACACCTGTAGATTTTGCTTTTGCTATCCTATGTTTAAGATTTAAATCTTCAGTTTTTAACTCACAGAATGTAATGAACAAATCTTGTCTTGACATATTTATATCAGGGAGTTTTGTTAAATCTTCAGAAGCTTTAAACAAAACATCTTCTACAACATCAATATCTACATTTTCATTTGGGATTAAATTCATTGCCATTGCAATCTTAATCTTCTTTTCACCAGTTAGACTTTCATAAAGTTTCATAACTTTAAGTTTGTTATCTCTAACTTGACGTTTAATCTTGACATCTATTGCTCTATCAACAATAACATATCTTGATCCAGCATTCATCAAAGGGTTATCTTCACCAGCAACTTGAAATAGTGGATGGAGTTTCAAACCTCTAAGAACTAAATCTTGTAAAGGAAATGATTTATCAATTAAAACTTCTCCTTCACTTGCTGTAATCTTGAATAACCTATGATTGAAAAATTTATCATTGTAATCATAGATATCTGCTTTTACAATATAGTCTCCAGCATTTTTATGTGGTTTTTCATATTGTAATTTACATTTTTCAACAAGATCATTTAAATCTTGACAATTTTCAGGAAATCCATCTAGTAACCATTTACGTTTTAAATGACTCCAAGGTACTCTGAACATTTGTTTAGACTTAGGGAATCTCTCAGAAATGAATTCAGTTTTCTTTTCTGATATCTGATTCCCATCTTTATCATTCTCAGTATACACTGTTTGCATTGAACCAGTTGAAGCAAATTTTCTACTTCCTGGTTTTGCTTTAATAGTAACAAGTTCTCCCATTTTTTATTTTATTTTTAATTTAAATACAAGTGGGGACTTAATTTAAATTAAACAATATTCATCGAGAATATACAAGTAAGACTGACATCCTTGATCCTCAAACCATAACTATCAGTATGATATAGATTATAAGATCTTGCAGGGTGAGTTGCAGTGAAACCTGACATTCCTGTTCTTCCATTAATTGGACCAGCAGGTGACCAAGTACCACAGATGTAAGTAAATACTTCGTGATTTTTACGTTTTATTAATTCAATGTTTGCACCATCTCCTGATCCCATACCATAATCTAATATGATAAAGTCATAAGAAGATACTGGTAAACCTGTTTCTGGATGTAATACTCCACCATTTAAGTAAGTAGAATCCAAAATAGGCCAGTGTTCAACTCTAATATTACCCCAAGGGAATATTTGATAATCATTGAAATATGGATTTTTCATTGATAATGAAGGTCCAGAATTAGCACCATGAGATGCACCTTTACCTACATAATCTTCATATTTTGGAACAATTGCAGATTCAGAGAATTCTTCTCTTACCCATTTATTCCAAAGAGTAAGTCCACCTTGACCAGTGTAAACAACAATTTGTCTATCACCTGGGGAAACTCTATCAAACCATACTGATTGAAGATATTCAACAAACATAGAAATAGAACCTCCATTCATTGGATAAGGTATAATATTTCCATCTTGTAAGAACTCCATCAATCCAGGACCAACTCTACGGTGTTTACCTGAAGTTGGATCTATGATATTTTTACCAGCAGATCTTCCGTAGAACAATCCAAGTTCTTTTTCCCACTTAGCTTGTGCTAAGAATTCTGCTTCAATATAAGAAATGATCTGAGAAGGATAATCTTTAATTTCTTTACCCTTATCATCACAGAAAGTCATTTTAAGATTTAACTCATGTGCTTTATTAGTTACTTCTACAGTTTTACCATAGTCAGTAATTGAAGCCATGAATTCAATCCATGATCCACCATAAAACTGAGTGGAACCATATCCAGATGATGCTTCACCATATACAGCATCTAATTTAATCCAGTTAATTCTAGGTTCTAAAAGATCTGGTGGGAAATAAGATGTTTTATCTTTATCTACAAGTTGTACATTATATATATAACCAGTACCATCAGATACAGGTAAACCTTTTATAACAACTTGAACATCTTTACGAATATCTGGAGCTAACCTATCACCTTCTACAAACCAATCTGTATTAAGTTTAATAGGAAATTCTGTAGTTTGGATACCAGGAGTAGCAACTCCAGGCATTAAATTTTCAAGAGCTTGAGCTTTGATTTCTCCTGTACCTTTTAGTCTCCATTTAAACTCATCTGTATCAATCATTCTGACACGTCCATTTCCTTGAAGCCAATCTTGGAGAGGAGTTCTTTTTTCAACTAAAGAAGGTGAACTTTCTGCAAGATAACGCAGAACAGGTTCTGTTAGATCAGTCCAGGGTTGGACTTTATTATACGTTCTTAATAGAACGTTTTCTGAAGCATAATTTGCCCAGTTTAAATGTTTTGTTGATTCTTCGTGAATCTTAAATTGTGAAACTAATGGTCTCATAGTTAATTAATTAGCGTTTTAGGCTATTTACTAAATTATCAAAATTTGATTTCCGTTCTTCTTTTTTAACAGGTTTGGATCTATTTAATACTGACATTAAGTTTTCAGACTCTTCTTCTCTACCTTCTTCTTTAGCAAAGTCAAAACTTGAGCCCTTTAACATCCATAAAGCCATACCTAAAATCTTTTCTCTGTTTGAATTCAATTCATTTTGTAAAACTTGAAACTTAGTAGCTCTAACTCTTACATCTTTTCCTGATTGATCTTTAACAGATACTATTTCTGTAGGCGTGAATAGCATGTCATACAAATCTCTTTGATCCTTTTTAGAAACTTTTACTCCAGAGATTTCTCCTTTAGAGATAATCTTTTTAACATCAGTTACATATTCATCATACTGTTGTTGCTCATACTGTTTTTGTTCAAGTTGAGCTCTTTTGTAGTTTTCTAAATAATCATTTTCAGCTTTCTGAAATGATTTTAAAGCAGTTTCTGCTCTTTTTCTCCCATTACCTTTATCTAATATATTAGATACAAGGTCTTCAATTTCTTCTTCTGGCAATCCTTTTTGTCTATATTCCTGGGTAATTAAGATCTTCTGATCTTCTTCCTCATCAGGATTTAATACTAAAAGATCCTTATACTGCATTGCACTTTTCACAGCTTGAGGATCACCGCCTTCTAATAGAAATTTGACATATTTTTCAGCTTCACCAGCAGTGGCTGAGAGTTTGTCAATCTCATCTTGAATTCTTAATTCTGAATTCTTATTATATAGTTTCCGCAAAGTAGCGGTATCTAAGTCTTTTGGAATAGCTTTTTCATCAAGTTCAAAGAGTCCTTCTTTAATTTCAAAGAGGGCAATTCTAGCAGCTTCTGAATAATCCTTATACGGATCATCATCTTCTACTACTTCTTCTTCAACTTCTTCTTCTTGATTTTCTACTACTGGAGCATCTTCTTTGATTAATTTATCATCAATGACCTCATCTTGGGTAGTATCCTCATCTTCTTGAATTTCTCCCAGGTTTACACTAAACGCAGGAGGAACTGAATAAAACTTTTCTTCTGGCATACAAAAATACGTTTATAAATTTTTACTAAAAAATAATTAATGGTTTTAATAGAAAAAAAAATCGCAGAACTATAGCTATTTATTATTGGAAGTTTTCTGAATTCTCTTAATTTGTAGCTCTTTTTCCTTAATTTCCATTTCTTTCTGTAGTTTTTTCATTTGGAATTCCTTATCAGCTTTAGCTTTTTCTAAGTCAATTTTGACTTTATCATCTAAACCTTTAGCCTTAATTTCCAAATCTATTCTCTTTAATTCTATCTCATTAAGCTTTAACTCATAATCTTTTTCCATTTTATAAGTATCAAACTCAATTCTCATTTGTTCAAGTTCTATCTTATCTGCTATCTCATTTCTATTAATATCTTCTTGTTGAGCAAACCTAGTACTCTCAACTTCTGATTGTTTCTCTCTAGACTGTAACTCATTTGCTTGCTTTAACAACTCAAAGTCTTGTTGCATCTTCTGTAATTGTTGTTGCATCTGAGCTTGTTGCTGCATTTGTTCTTGTTCAGCTTGTTGAGCTTCTTGTCTCATCTTAGCATTTCTCTCTTCTGCATTCTCGGCAATATTCATAATATCTGCTCCAGATTTAGCCCATTGTAATCTAATAAGCTCTGGAAAAGATATTAATCCATTCTGAATCATAGCCTGAGCTTGTTGTTTAACTTGTAAGATGTTTTCAAAGTCTTGAGAAGAGTTTCTTACTTTTACTCCTAAATCTAATCTATTAATCATCTCCCAGTCTAACTCTAATTCTGCAATAGACATATCATCTAGTATATAAGACCTCATTGGTCCATTTTCTTTAAATGCTATTCTTGCACAATTAATTAATGAGTTTAATAAGTTTTCAACAATCTTATTATGCATATTATATATGTCATAAGTCTGATATGATGACTGTACAATGTTCTGTTGATTGTTAGAAACAGATACAGAAGTAGCTTGCATACCCAATCTTGATGGATTATAAGACATAGATAAAGATATCTGATTTCTTATAAACTCTAAGTATTGAAGTTTTCCAGCTAAATCATTTACAGTGGAAAGATCTATACCTTTAAAGATTTGAGCATCTGCAGGAGTAACACCTTCTTGTTGGAGATCAACTGGTATAATCTTTCCATACTTAGCCATTAAAATATATTTCTGCCATGACCAATCCTTTGGTTTAGCATGAAAAGAAGTTAGAAATACTTTACCCATATCTGCAGCTTCCATTTCATGTATCTTAGCCATCTGTAAGTTAAACTTATACTGCCAAGGTTTTGCTAAATCCATTGGTGCTACATTCTCAGTATTATTCATTAACTTAGAATATTGAGCTCCAACATATGGAAGTTTTACATCCCAAGGATTATCTACTGATCTATGTTGATATGGAACTGGACCAATATCTAGATATATATCATCGTCTATTTTAATTGCTTGCCAAACTTCTGGTACCCATGCTTCTTTTTGAGAAACATCTCCTTTTAGAGGATTGAAGGTGTAAGATTCATCTACCCAGAAATGTTTCTTCTCACCTTCTGTAACTCTACAAATCCTCTTTAATCTTCTTAAAGCTTTCCAAGTTACATGGGTATATCTTAAATCTCCACCCTTCTTAGAAACAGAATACTCCTGGAACAAACTCTTTAAACCTTCCTGACCATCTCTAGTCATTATGTTAGGAATATTTTCAAGTCTGGATGGTGATCTATATATTTGATCATCAATTACCTTCTCTCCAAAGTCTCCTGAAGCATATGCATCCAGTTTATCTTTAATTAACTGTTTAGTTCCTATTTCGTCTCCGTGCCAATTATAAACATCAGATAATAAAACATATTGTTCATATTTAGCAGCAATAGAATCTTCTATAAAGAAGGAATTAGGTCTTGATATATTATAGAATCCCATTGGATCAACTAATTCTACAAATGGCATATTATGTCTGATACCAACTCTATATATCTCCTCACCGGTAATTACAGCATGTTTAAATCCTTCATCTGTAGTAAACTTTAAATCTAGATAATCCAAAAGAAAATCTAAAAGTTTTTGTGCCTGGATCTCTTGAGGAGATTTATAATCCTTCCTCATATAATCTTCAATCTCTTTTGGAGTTGAAAACTTTATTCTTTGATCAACTTCTTTAGAAAATTCTTGTTGTTGTTCTGGACTAAGAGAGTAAGGATCTTTAATCCCCATCTCCATCATATACTGTTGTGTAACTTGAGCTTTCATTGGCTCAACTATTGTTTGCTGTATATGATCTTGATATAAAGATAATTTCTTCCTTTTCTTATCATTGAGAGTATATCCAGAAGAATCAAAGGCAATTGCATTAAATGGTCTTAATTGTTGTTCTCCAACTAAAGCCTTTGCAATCTGATCTATAATAGGATGATGCTGAACACCTTCGTATCCAGACATAATACCTTCTTCTGCTAATATTCTTTCATTTTCAGATTTACCATAATCCATCATTGCTTTTTCACCATGACCATTATATAGATCATAATTCATTTGCAATCTTCTTAATCTATTTCTATCTCTATATGGTAAGTATAAACTATCTACATAGTCTACACATTGTTTAGCCCATTCAAAGTCATTTGCTTTCTTTTGCTTCCAACTTATTCTCTTTGAGAGAACATCAGATTCTATCTTTCTCATAAAAACCAGGGATTTTTTTGTGTGGGGGTAATTACTTTTTTGAAGTACTTATTTAGATCATCATATTGTTTATTTTGAATATCTTCTTCTTTAAATGTTACATCTCTTTCTTGAGATAACCATAAAACTAAAAGTTTAAGAGAGGAAACGTGGTCAAAGTTTTTATCTCTTTCATATGTTATCAACTCTCTAATTATCCTTAGAGAATATAGTTTATCTAAATTTAATAGAAGTCTATCATCTTCTTTCTTCCAGGGTTCAAGTAACCACTGTCTTATTAATTGTTCACAATGAGTATTTAATTGTTTTGACATTGTTACTCCATAGTCATATTTTCTAGAAAATGTAACCATTCCTTTTGATATTGCTTCATAAGGAGATATTTGTAACTTATGTACATATCCATTTATCTTACAATAATTTATAAATCCAGGAATGTTATTTTCAACTAGAACTGTTGCATTATAGTAGTGAGCAATCTTTAATACTAAATCATGCATATCATCTACTTTATCATATCTTCCTATATATTCTGCTACTATACCATCTTGAATACCAGCATTCCAATTTTCTGATAAACCTTTATATACAAGTACAGATGCTAATGATGTTCCACCATTATCATCTTTTACAGGGTCATATACAATTTTATAAAGTGACTTTCTATAAGTAGGATTAGGAATTAATGCAGGAGGATGTTCATATATAACTATTGCCCCATTAATATTATGTTTATACTGATCGAGATTCATTGTCTGTATAACTCTGTGAGTTCTAGTAGATGTTAAATCTTCTTTCCACTTAACAGATTTCTTTTCAGTATCTGCCCATTCTAAATCTCCTATAGAAGCATATAAATCAAATAAATTTCTAGTTTCTATTTCAGCTTCTCTTTGTCTCAATTTAGCTGAAGGAAAAAGATTAGCTGTTGCAGATAAAAACATTTCTGAAGGAACTAATGGTCTTGACATCATATAACCATCTAAAGCAGAAGAAGAAGATGCTTGTTCTTTCTTTTTTCTATTTATTAACTCTTGTTGAAATGCTAATTCTAGATTTGTGTTACCATTTTCATCTTTAAAAGATGTATCTGTATAATAAGCTGGAATAAATAATCCTATTGGTTTAGATCTGTGTTCCCATAAATCTTCAAATGGTAAAAAATCATATGCATCAGGATCTTCAAATATTATTTTAGATTCTACTATCTTCTCTACATCTCCACCAGTACCTAAATAAAAATTTATACCAGTTCTATTTTTTCTAATAAGAGCCATCTCATTAGAATTATGAGTTTGAAGTAAGTTATCAAATAAACCTACTTCTTCAAGTATTATTATATTTGGTCTAAATCCAACTCCAGCTTCTGGATTATCACCATAAGCTACATGTAATAATTTTGTACCAGTACCTTTATTAACCCATATTTTTCCCTCTTGTACTTTATATTCATGTCTATAAGGAGAGTCAACATTGTTAGGTGAAGACTTACCCATTGAGTTATTGAAGAAATAACCTGGAATAAAGTCTTTACCTTTTCCCCATGCTCCTGGGGTGGTCTTTAAATATTCTTGTATGTTTAAAAATTTCTTTACTAATTCAGCTGACTTTGCTGATTGAGCTGCACCAACTAATATCTCTGCAGGTGCTGGAGATATTAAATATTTATCATCATAATATTTCTTTCCATAGAAATTATATATGTGTGCCATTAAACCAGCTACGCAATAACTATTATGTGTAACAATATGGTTTCCCGCTATAAATAAATTGTCTTTATTGTTTACTGATATACATACGGAAGGTTTTATAGTAGTAGGGGTTATAGATTTAATACCAATACAACCTCTCACTTTGTGTTTAGATGGATCATAAACATATGAATCTACTTTCCTCTGCAATTTAAATGGACAAAATTCTGGTCTTAAATGTACTCTATATGATCTTTTTCCATATTTTAATTCTTCTTTATATGTAAAAGTAGTAATTCTGTTTTTTATCTTACATGATATGCCTAAACTTCTAACTAATTTTTCAAAGTCATCAATTAATTTTTTATTAGAATTTGAAAATTCACAATTATTAGTACCTCTATTACTACTACCATCACTATCCATTAAACCCTTTAATAATTCTATCCTTTGATCTATAGATGATTTTAAATATATATCTGGTATATGTTTATTATTTAATAAATTTAATTTTTTAAATTCATTAAATAGTTCTCTATTGTGCTTACCAACTCCTTCTGTTATATGATATGTTGGGCACGTTTTGTATTTATTAAAATTTAAAGTTACCTTATGATTATAATGTTTTGCAGTTTCATAAATATAATTTACTATTTCATCATCAGCAGTTGTAATAGAAACTCTATGTTTGGACCCATCTCCTAACCATAATCCTAATAAATATGGATCTATTGGTAATTGTTTTTCATCATATTCTATTGGATCATTATTTGGTATAAACCAATAAGATTCATTTTTATATTTAACTTTATCTGTACGTACTCTTTTATTTATATTATTATATAGAAACTCAGTAGTTAATGTTTTAAATTTATCACTAAGTCTAGGACTTCTTACATTCCATAAATGTCCACCGCCACATTCAATTTCTCTACCATCTTGTAATTCAATTTTATATTGAAGTTGATCATTAAAATTAAATTTATTTGTAATAGTTGTTAATTTACCATCCTTACCATATATTTTATCTCCTATATTAATATCTTTAATTTTACATTCTCCAGTTTCTTTGTATACAATTGTATTTTCTTCTAAGTCTTTGCCACATCCTCTACTGGTTAATAGAAATATAGATTTTAATTCATTATCATATATAGGTTTACCAAGAGGTTTATGGAAAGTCTTTTTTAAATATTCTAATGCATCTATATACTTTTTATATGTACCATCTTGTTTTTTTACTGCAGTTGCATTTTGTAGATTAATATTTTCTTTAGGTGTTAATTCTAAACCTTTTTCTATTTTACTTACTAATCTATTACAAGTGTAAGTTTCATCATCTACAAATCCTGAAAACCCTGACGCAATTAAATAAGCATAATGTATTATCCATTCTATATCTCTCATTTTAGGATGTATAATATCAATACTCTTTCCCTTTTCATCTTCATCTAAGATAATGCAGTAGTTGACATAAAAGTAAAGGGAAGGTGGGCAAAAACGCCACCCTCCCTTATTGTCTAAATAGTCATGTCCCCACTTGCCCTCTA
>Ga0073900_10000143_pt1 | contig 56947 bp, 52 predicted proteins | sample KloWWTmetKNB5Kit_FD_66666 | JGI IMG/M metagenome (GOLD analysis project Ga0073900, IMG submission 66666) | Active sludge microbial communities from Klosterneuburg, Austria, studying microevolution and ecology of nitrifiers - Klosterneuburg... | ecosystem: Engineered > WWTP > Aerobic digester >...
GAAAACACCAGGGTTTCCTATCCGCTTACATTTATCAGTAATGCATTGGAGCCTTCGATTGGAGGTTTACCAAAAAATATCTTTTTGCTTACTTGTGATGCTTTTGGAGTGTTGCCTCCTATTTCAAAACTAACTCCAGGACAGGCAATGTATCAGTTTATTTCAGGATACACTGCAAAAGTAGCTGGTACAGAATTGGGTGTTACCGAGCCAAAACCAACTTTCAGCGCATGCTTTGGTGCACCATTTCTGCCATTGCACCCTGGCAAATATGCACAAATGCTGGGCGATAAAATGAGAGTAAATAAAGTAAATGTGTGGATGATAAATACTGGATGGACAGGTGGGCCATATGGAACCGGCAACCGGATGAAGTTAAAATATACCAGATCAATGATTACAGCTGCATTAGATGGTAAGCTAAATAATGTTTCTTTTGTTCAAGATCCGGTTTTTGGTGTAGCAATTCCAGAAAATTGTCCTGATGTGCCTTCAGAAGTGTTAACACCTAGAAATACTTGGGCTGATAAAGGAGCTTTTGATGAGCAGGCAAAAAAACTGGCAGGACTTTTTATAAAGAATTTTGAGAAGTATGCATCAGGCGTGTCAGCTGAAATTCTGGCAGCGGCTCCAAAAGCGTAATTGATTTTTTTAAAATTATTATGACAGGCACCAGACAGTTTGGTGCCTGTTTTGCGTTTAAATAATTAAAGATATTCATGCGTATTCTTTCGTTCCTCTTTCTATTCATTTTTATTCTACAAAAAGGGGTTGCTCAGCAAAATTCAAATTCAATTTTGTACTGGAGCAAAGACAAAAAACTTAGTTGGTCTGATTATCTGGCTTCACCAGACAGTAAATCGGATGCAGCCGCATCCACCACTACACAGTTAACCGTAGAATATCAGTTTTCAAAAAATAAATTTTCATTTCGCATAAAATCCTTCTTCATAAAATCAACATCTTGGGGCAGACATAAAACGGAATTTATACTAAGTCACGAACAAGGGCACTTTGATATAGCTGAGATATTTGCGAGAAAGCTTAATAAGGAATTAAGTGAATATCAATTCAATAATAAAACATATCAAAAAGACCTAAAGGATATTTACGACGAAATTGTAGCTGCAAAAACTGCAATGCAGGATGAATATGATTTCGAAACAAATCATAGCATCAATAAAGAAAAACAAAATGAATGGCTGATTAAAATAGAAAGAATACTTCAAATCTATCAGCAGTGGTCGGATTATTAAAGTTCGGCTTCAATGGTAACATCGCCAGATACACAATAATTTTCTCTGACGCCCGGAAACCATTTTCCGGAAATTTTCAATACCCGAATTAATTCTTGAAATTTTTGAACGGCAGCATGATTCAATAGTTGAAAGTTTGACAAATTGCCGTCTACATCTACATGGAATTTCACTTTTACCGTTTCATTCCACTTCATGCTTTTGTTTAAATTTTTCTTTAAAAATTTCTTCACCTCCTCTAATCCGCCGGGATATGCTGGGCTTTTTTCATTTATATCAAATGGTTTGATATCAGGCAATCCATTTTTCAGGTACTGGCAGCTACAAGTATAGTCGTTTATGATAAATGTAGTGTCTTTTACTTCCTGTAAATAAGCCTGCGAAAAAACAAAAAAACTAATGAACAGGCAATAGTAACGCTTGTGTATATTCTTAAAACAAACCATACAATTCTGCATCCACTTTGCGAATGATTTCTCCAAAATCTTCTTCCTTTTCAGGAAAACGATTTTTATCAACGTCAATCACGAGTAATTTACCTTCCTTGTATTCACTAATCCATTTGGAATAATACTCATTTAGTTTTTTCAAATAGTCTAAACGAATGTTTTCCTCATATTCTCTTCCCCGTTTTTGAATATTGCCCACTAATGTAGGTACTGACGCATTCAGATAGATTAATAAATCCGGCGGCTGTACCAGCATTTTTAATGTTTGGAAAAAATGATAGTAGTTATCAAAGTCCCGCTTAGTCATCAATCCCATTTCATGCAGATTGGGCGCAAAAATGTTTGCATCTTCGTAAATCGTACGATCCTGTATCACCGTTTCAGTTCCTTTTTGGATATCCACCAATTGACGTACCCTGCTGTTTAAAAAATAAATTTGAAGATTAAAGCTCCAGCGACTCATATCCTCATAAAAGTCGTTGAGATAAGGATTATGATCTACGTCCTCAAAATTGGGAATCCACTTATAATGCTTGCTCAGCATTTCTGTTAAAGTCGTTTTTCCGGCGCCAATGTTGCCGGCCACTGCAATGTGTTTTGGTTTTGGTTTTGCTGCTTTTGCCATAACCCGTTTGGGGGAGTTTTATTTATTCGGAAAAATCAAATCTAAAATCTTAAATCGTAAATCAAAAATAATTTAGTCCCATTGCTTCTCTAACCATTTCAAGGGTTGCTTTAGCACTTATTTTGGCTTTTTCTGCACCTTTTTCCATTATTTCTCTCAAATATTTTTCATCGTTACGTATAGCGGTTGCTTTTTCACGAATAGGCGAAATAAATTTCACCATATCTTCTGCCAACTGTTTTTTCATATCGCCATACCTTATGGTACATTGGTTAAAGTCATTTTCGTATTTATCTATTACATCCTGTGTACTCACCAGTTGCATTAATAAAAAAATGTTTTCAATATAATCCGGTTTTTTTGAATACTGCTCAGTTGGGCCGCCATCTGTTTTTGCTTTCATTACTTTTTTGCGAATCAGATCATCATCATCAGACAAGTAAAGGGTAGCCAGTTGGTTTTCACTTTTACTCATTTTACCGGTACCATCCAGACTGGGCACTTTTACCAACGCTTCTCCAAAGTTAAAAGCCTGAGGCTCTATTAATACTTCGCCATAGCGATGATTAAAACGGTTTACATAATTTCTGGCCATTTCCAAATGCTGCTCTTGATCTTTTCCCACAGGAACATATTTTGCCCTGTGCAATAAAATATCCGCCGCTTGCAAAACAGGATAAGTAAGCAACCCGGCATTTACATTATCCGGATGACTGCGCACTTTATCTTTAAAAGTTGTGGTTTTTTCCAATTCACCTTTATAAGCAAGCATATTCAGATATAGATACAGCTCACTGGTTTCATGAATATGACTTTGACAGTATAATGCTACTTTATCCGGATCAATACCACAGGCAATATTTTCGGACAAAACCCTGTGTACATTTATTTTTAATTCCTTAGTATCAGGATGTGTGGTAAGCGAATGCAGATCGGCTACCATGATGTAGCAGTTAAACTCATCCTGCATTCTTACATAATTTTTTACAGCCCCAAAATAATTTCCTAAATGCAAAAAACCCGTGGGGCGAATGCCACTCATTACTATTTCCTTGGTCTTGCTCATAAGCAGGCGAAGATAAGAAATTGAAAGCGGAGGCTTTGGCTAAAGGTTGATCGTTTAATGTTTTACAATTACATTTTTACAAACAGGCTCTTAAGCAGCAGGCTTCAGACTATCTTTGCCGGTATGGAAGTAAACGACAAACTGATTGAAAAACTTGCACAGCTTTCCAGACTACAGTTTAATGGAGAAGAAAAGAATGAAATAAAAAACGATCTGGTAAAAATGATTGGTTTTGTAGAAAAACTTAATGAACTACAACTGGACGATGTGGAGCCCTTATTACACATGTGCGATGCGGTAAATGTGTTGCGTGAAGATGAAGTAAAAGGCTCACTGCCAAGAGAGGCAGCTCTGCAAAACGCACCTCATCATGATGGGCAATTTTTTAAAGTACCGAAAGTGATAAAAAAATAAAATCTGAAATGGGCAATAGCATTTTAAAAATGCAGCCTGCTCCTTCTTCAGTTTACAAACACATGAACAATATTATTCATCTTGAAGAAATAAGAAAAAGCTATTTCCTGGGTAAAAATGAACTACAGGTGCTCAAAGGCATTTCTTTAGATATTAATAAAAGTGAGTATGTAGCGCTGATGGGACCTTCAGGCTCGGGAAAAAGCACTTTGATGAATATTTTAGGATGCCTTGATTCGCCTTCTTCGGGCAAGTACATTTTGAACGATCAGGATGTAAGTAAAATGGAGGACAATGCACTGGCGACTGTTAGAAATAAAGAAATTGGATTTGTATTTCAACAGTTCAACCTGCTGCCACGTCTTACTGCTTTAGAAAATGTAGCGCTGCCTTTGATATATGCAGGCATGGGTAAACAAAAACGTACGGAAAAAGCAATGAATGCTTTAGCGAAAGTAAGCCTGACTGACAGGCACCATCACAAACCAAATGAATTGAGTGGCGGACAATGTCAAAGAGTTGCTATAGCCAGGGCATTGGTTAATGAGCCATCCATCATTTTGGCTGATGAACCAACCGGAAATCTGGATACTAAAACTTCTTATGAGATAATGGATATTTTTAAGGAAATTCATTCGGCCGGAAACACTATTATTATTGTAACACATGAAGAAGATATTGCGAAACATTCCCGTCGTATTGTTCGGCTAAGAGATGGCATAATTGAAAGCGACCGAAAAAATGAAGCTGTAATCACACATTAAATTCAGTTTATGTCTTTTAAAATTTATACCAAAACCGGCGACAAAGGAAGCACCTCTCTTATTGGAGGTACTAAAGTTTCGAAAGCACATATTCGAATTGAATCCTATGGCACGGTAGATGAGTTGAATTCTTTTATAGGATTTTGTGTTGATCAGCTTGAATCATTCGCAATCAAAAATGTATTGCGTGAAGTGCAAGACAGGCTTTTTACAATAGGTTCATCTCTTGCATGCGATCCTGCTAAGGAAACAAAAATGAGAATCCCTGATTTACATGAAGAAGACATTTCCTTATTGGAAAATGAAATGGACCAAATGGATAAAGAGTTGCCCTCAATGAAATCATTTATTTTACCCGGAGGGCACGTTGCTGCATCTTCTTTACATATTGCCCGTTGTGTGTGTCGCCGTGCTGAGCGCTGCTGTGTACACATGCAAGATACTGGAGATCTTGTGCCTGAGCTCATCATCAAATACCTGAATCGATTGAGTGATTATTTATTTGTTTTAAGCAGGTATGCAGCTCACAAGTTGAATGTAGCAGAAATTCCATGGAAAGCCCGGTTGTAAATAAATTACTGAGAAATTATTTTTCCATCTTTCATGTTAAGCACTCTGTCGCTAAGCGTTGCCAGTTCTTCATTATGAGTTACTATTAAAAAGGTCTGGTTAAACTGTTTTCGCAAATCAAAAAACAATTGATGAAGTTCTTTTGCATTGGCAGTATCTAAATTGCCAGTAGGTTCATCTGCAAATACAATATCCGGCTTGTTAATCAAGGCACGGGCCACTGCCACCCGCTGTTGTTCACCGCCAGAAAGTTGGTTAGGTTTATTTTCTATTCTTGATGAGAGGTTTAGCATTTCCAGTAACCGAAGTGCTTCTTCTTTTACAGCTTGCTTTTTTTTCCCTGCCAGCCAGCCCGGTATGCATACATTTTCCAATGCCGAAAATTCAGGCAATAAATGATGAAACTGAAAAACAAAGCCAATATGTTTGTTACGAAATGCGGCAAGCTTATTTCCTTTTAAAGTATTGATAGATATTTCATTCATCCATACTTCTCCTTTATCAGCTTTATCCAATGTGCCTAATATATGTAGCAAAGTGCTTTTTCCAGAACCCGATGGACCCACAATCGATACAATCTCACCACGGTTTACCGACAAATCAACCCCCTTCAGCACCTCAACAGTGCCATATTTTTTGTAAATATTTTTTCCGGTTATCATGCAGCCTTTTACTGGTTTTAAAAATCAAATATCTGCAAAAGCAACAAGCAGTAAAAATAAAGAAATCAAAACAGCTTGATTTTTAGGAAATTAAACAAAAAAATCTTCCCAAAAATTAAGGATTTGGCAAATTAGTTATTACTGTTACATTTGCGAAAAATTTGGGGACAAATTCCTCAGATAACCTTGTTCTAAATTTTAAACCCTGAGAAGATGTTTTGGACACTAGAATTAGCTTCGTACTTAGAAGACGCACCCTGGCCCGCTACAAAAGATGAATTGATTGATTACTCAATCAGAAGTGGTGCACCCATTGAAGTAGTTGAAAACCTGCAAGAACTGGATGATGAAGGTGATGTGTATGAAACCATAGAAGACATATGGCCTGATTATCCTACACAGGAAGACTTTCTCTTTAATGAAGATGAGTATTAAAAATTTCTTTTGAAAGAAATAAAATGAAAGCCTCTTGTAAAGAGGCTTTTTATTTTTGGAAAAGTTTTCATTTAATCCGTTACTCCCAGTTTTTCCATCACTACATTACTTACGCCTGTGGTTGAATAACCGCCGTCATGAAATAAATTTTGCATGGTTACCATTCGGGTTAAGTCAGAAAATAAAGTAATACAGTAATTGGCACAATCTTCGGCAGTAGCATTGCCCAGTGGCGCTATGGCATTGGCATAATCAAAAAAATCGCCAAACCCTTTAATACCGGTGCCCGCAGTGGTTTTGGTAGGTGACTGAGAAACAGTATTAATTCTTACTTTTTTCTCCACCCCATAATGATATCCAAAACTACGGGCAATAGATTCCAGCATCGCCTTTATATCAGCCATATCGGTATAAAATGGATAAGTTCTTTGTGCTGCCATATAGGTAAGCGCTACCACGCTGCCCCAATCATTAATGGCGTCTAATTTTTTTGCAACGGCCAGCATTTTATGAAATGACATGGCAGAAACATCAATGCCTTTCATAAAGTAGTCATAATTAGACTCAGTATAAGGTATTTTTTTCCGAATGTTTACACTCATACCAATTGAATGTAAAAGAAAATCAATTTTGCCTCCAAGCACTTCCTGAGATTTGGTAAACAAAGTTGTCAGTTCATCAACATTAGTGGCATCAGCTGGAATAATTTCAGATTTTGTTTTTTCCGCCAGTTTGTTGATTTCACCCATACGCATAGCAATAGGCGCATTCGTAAGAACGATACTTGCACCTTCTTCATACGCTTTTTCTGCTACCTTCCAAGCAATAGAATTTTGATCTAATGCGCCAGTAATAATTCCTCTTTTTCCTTTTAATAATCCGTAAGCCATAGTGGTTGATTTTGTTGGGTAAAAATAAGGAGTTCTGATTAAGCTATTGGAAATATCAGTTTTACAATAAATACAATTACAAATGTACTTACAAATACCAGAGACAAACTTGCCAACAGCCATAACAAAAATCTCCCCCAGTTAATTTCCGGCTTTATGATTATTCTCAGGTATTTAAAAAACTGATATACCAGAAAAAGGGAAATCAGAATGATACCTATGATAATCACTCCTTTCCATTGAATCGATTGCATTTATCTTTTTTTATGAAAAGATAGGTAATGATTAATTAATTTCGAATCCAAACAAATGTTAGCGCCTCTCATAGCTACCTTTGTCAAATCAACCATCTTCAATTTTTCAAATTATTAAAATTGTAGTTTCATGAGTCAAAGAACGGTGATAACCGGAACAGGATGTTTTATACCTGAAGTTATGAAGACCAACCGCGACTTTACCATAAACAATTTTTATGGCGAAGACAACAAGATTATAAATTCGGATCCAAAAGATGTCGTTGAAAAATTTCAGGAAATAACAGGTATTGAAGAAAGACGCTATGCCTGCGAAACAATGAACTCGTCTGACATGGCAGTGATAGCTGCCAAACGTGCTATTGAAGATAGTGGCATTGATCCAGAAACGCTTGACCAAATCATATTGGCTCACAATTTTGGAAATGTAGTAAAGCATACCATACAAACAGATGTTTTACCTGCTCTTGCATCAAGAGTAAAACATGGCCTGGGCATCAAAAATCCAAATTGTGTGGCCTATGATATTTTGTTTGGTTGCCCTGGATGGGTGCAGGGAATTATACAGGCTGATTCATTTTTTAAAGGTGGTGCAGCAAAAAAAGCACTTGTTATAGGTACAGAAACACTAAGTCGTGTGCTGGATGTGTATGACAGAGATAGTATGATTTTTGCCGATGGAGCAGGGGCTTCTGTGTTAGAATACAATGAGACTGGCAACAGTGGTATTATTTCATGGAGCGTTCAAAGCCATTGTTTAGATGAAGCCTATTATTTATATCTGGGCAAAAGTAATTTTCCACATAGTGACCCACGCATCCGTTACATAAAAATGAAAGGACGTAAGATTTATGAATTTGCATTACACCACGTACCATTAGCAATGAAGGATTGCCTGGACAAAGCTGGCATACCCATTCAGGAAGTAAAAAAAATATTTATACATCAGGCCAATGAAAAAATGGATGAAGCTATTGTAAAAAGGCTTTTTAAACTTTATGGCCAAAAAGAGAAGCCCGAACACATCATGCCTATGAATATTCATAAACTGGGCAATAGCTCCGTAGCTACTATTCCAACCTTGTTTGATATGGTAAAAAAAGGAGCTTGGGGATACCACGACCTGCAAAAAGAGGATGTAGTACTCTTTGCATCTGTAGGTGCAGGTATGAACATTAATGCAGTTTGCTACCGAATGTAACGGTAACACATACCCTTCACTTATCTTTGCCGCATGACGATTTCATACAAATGGCTGAGTGAATACCTGCCCGTAACCGTAGAACCAGCAAGACTTTCCCGCATTCTTACCTCCATTGGTCTTGAAGTAGAAAGCATGACTTCTTTTGAGGAAATAATAGGCAACTTGAAAGGCCTGGTGATTGGGGAGGTTTTGACCACAGAAAAGCACCCCAATGCTGATAAACTTACCCTTACAACGGTCAGCATTGGTAATGAAACACCTTTATCAATTGTTTGCGGTGCGCCCAATGTAGCTACAGGTCAAAAAGTAATAGTAGCACCAGTAGGGGCAACCATATATCCGGTAAACGGTGAGCCGCTTACCATGAGCAAACGAAAAATACGTGGTAGCGAAAGTGAAGGAATGATCTGCGCCGAAGATGAAATTGGATTTGGCACTTCACACGATGGCATCATGGTATTACCTGCCGATGCTATTATTGGCACTGCTGCCGCTGAGTATTTTCAGCTATTTACTGATGTTGTTTATGAAATAGGTCTTACACCCAACCGCATGGATGCCATGAGCCATTGGGGTGTAGCAAGAGATGTTTGTGCCTATTTATCTCACCATGATAAAAAAGATTTGAAACCTAAACTATCTATTAGCAATGGTTTCAAACCAGACAATAACTTATTACCAGTAACAGTTGTTGTAGAAAATGAAAAAGCATGTCCACGTTATTCAGGAGTAAGCATTTCAAATATCACCATTACCGAATCGCCAAAATGGCTGCAACAAAAATTAAAATCAATCGGCCTTCGTCCCATCAACAATATCGTTGATATCACTAATTTTATTCAACACGAAACAGGACAACCACTTCATGCATTTGATGCTGATAGAATTTCTGGGAGAAAAGTTGTAGTAAAAAATCTACCGGAAGGAACTCCATTTGTAACGCTTGACGAAAAAGAAAGAAAACTAAGTGCCGAAGACCTGATGATTTGCGATGAAAAAGAAGGTATGTGTATTGCCGGGGTTTTTGGAGGATTGCACAGCGGCGTTACTGCTGCTACAAAAAATATTTTTCTTGAAAGCGCTTTTTTTGATGGTGTTACTCTTCGCAAAACTTCTTTCAGACACAACCTGCGTACAGATGCGGCTTCCCGTTTTGAGAAAGGAACCGATATTGCTGCCACTATCCTTGTATTGAAAAGAGCTGCTTTGATGATTAAAGAAATTTGTGGCGGTGAAATAGCATCAGAGATTATCGACATTTATCCCAATCCTAAATCAAAAAAAGAAGTGGGAATAAAATGGCATTATCTGAAAAAATTAAGCGGCAAAAATTATCACCCAGATTCAGTTAAGAATATTTTAGGCAGCCTGGGTTTTGAAATAATTAAAGAAGGTGTTGACGAGCTAAGGATAGCTGTTCCTTTTCACAAACCCGATATCAGCCTACCCGCCGATATAGTTGAAGAAATTGTTCGGATTGACGGGTTGGATAATATTGAAATTCCTGAGGCCATTACCCTCACACCTTCAATAGCAGAAAACTACGAAACAGAAACTTATCGTGAAAAAACTGCTGCCTATCTTACTGGTCAGGGGTTTTATGAAATGATGACCAACTCCATCACCAATGCAGCCTGGTTTACAGAAGAAGAACAGTCGCAAATGGTAAAAATGAAAAACAGCCTGAGTGCGGAGTTGAATATTTTACGCAATTCACTTTTTGAAACTGCTTTGCAAGTGGTAGCACATAACCTGAATCACAAGAATCATAATTTAAGATTATTTGAATTTGGAAAATCGTACTGCACCACAGGCCCAAGCCGCTATCAGGAAGAAGAAAAACTATGTATTGTAATTTCTGGAAATAAAAATGAAGATAGCTGGAAACAAAAATCCACGGAAGTTGATGTTTATACCTTGAAAGGAGTGGTTTCAAGTGTTATCCAATCATTAGGCATAAGCGGATTTAATATTGAAAACGGAACAACGCCTAAACTGGATCATTATCTGATTTATAAAACAAATAATCAAACCATTGCCATCGCAGGCTGCACAACAAAAAAAATTGCTGATAAATTTGGTCTTAAACAAGCCGTATATTTTGCTGAGTTAAACTGGGATATTTTATCCAAACTGGCACTGCAACAAAACAGGAAAGTAAATGAGTTGCCCAAATACCCTTCAGTACAAAGAGACCTTGCATTGGTGGTAAACCGTGATTTAAAATGGGAGCTGGTGCTACAATCCATCAAAAAAGAAAATCTTTCAAAACTGAAAGATGTCCGGCTCTTTGATATATTTGAGAGTGAGAAATTGGGTAATCATAAAAAATCACTGGCCGTTAATTTTACTTTTTTAGATGAAGATAAAACTTTGACAGATAAAGAAATTGACGGATGGATGCAAAAACTAATGATCTCTTTGGAGAAAGAAGTAAATGCAGAGATTCGAAAATAATTTTTAAGAGGTTTTCAATATTTTCAATGTTTAACAAAAGCCGGTTGAATAAAGTAAATTTGTAAGGTGAGCACATCTGAACTACAATTAAAACGCATTCAGGAAAAACTGCAGCAACTATTGAAGCAGTACAATGCTTTGCAAAAAGAAAATGCATCGCTCAGAGAAAATCTTGCAACTACAAAAGATGAACACAATAAAAATTATCAAAAATTAGAAGCACTTACACAGCAGGTAGATATTTTAAAATTAGCAGCTGGCAATATGAGTGATAAAGATAAAAATGAGTTTGAAAAAAGGCTGAACAACTATATTAAAGAAATAGACCGCTCTATTAGTTTACTGGGAGAATAATTATACCCTTTTTACCAGTTGCATCCGCATTTCATCACTTCCTTCAGAAAGTTCCAGTGTATAACGACCATAAGGCAAATCATTGAGCCCGCTAAGAGTGAGTTCTTCTTTTTCTTTCTTCACCTCCTGTCTGATAGTGCGGCACACCATTCCCGTATCATCACGCAATACACCTCTTACACAGCAACCCGAAGGTACCTGAAGTTCCAGTTTCAATGCATCTATAAACACAGATGACTTAATTTTGGCAAGCATAGACAAACGTTTTTTCGTTTTCCTCAGGTATCTTTATATAATTATTTTCAGAAGGTGGCGGCCTGTAGTAATCAAGGGGGATGCCGAAAATAGTAAATAGATTGAAAATATCAAACTTATGACTGAATTAATTGCAATTTCAGCCCTCATTGGCGATCGTACATTTCGCATTAAAATAGAACCCATTGATGAGGAAGTAGTACGCAAAACCCTCAAATCTATCAACGACAAAATACTGGAGTTTAAAACGAATTTTGCCGGTAAGGATATGCAGGATTACATCAGCATGGTGCTTATTTGGTTTGCAACGGAGCAAAATGCGGCGATGGCAGAAGGAGTAAAAAAGGAAAATGTAATTGATGGTCTGAATTCAATTGAGAAGCTACTGGACAATCAGTTAAAATAAAAAATTATATAGGTTTCTCTTCCGTATCATATCGCTCTACCGATTCAATTCCCTGCATATTTTGCAGCCGCTGTACCAATTCATCCAGTTCTTCTTTATCGTGAACATACAAGCGTATATTGCCCATAAATAAGCCTTCCTTAGCTTCAATTGTTAATGCTGAAATATTAATCTTCAACTCACCGGATATCAGATTGGTGATTTTGTTAACCACACCTACATCATCCATACCCACAATCTTTACACCAGTAAGAAAAGAAATTTCCTTGTTCTTTGCCCATTTGGTTTTTACTACACGGTGCCCATAGTTGGATAGTAGCTTAGTAGCATTGGGGCAATTAGTACGATGTATCGTCAATCCTTTACCTGTGGTTACAAATCCAAATACATCATCTCCTGGAATGGGTTTACAACAATTGGCCAGATTGTAAACAATCTTATCGCTGCTTTCTCCAAAGATGACCAGTTCTGTATCTTTTCTTTCTGCCAACTGATTATGTGGAATAAACTCAGGCTTTTCCTGAACCAGCTTAACCGGCTTTGGAAATTCTAATCTTCCACCTGTTACGTACTCCTTTTTCAATTCTTTCAGGTCAATATTTTTTATTGCTACCTGATAAAAAAGATCGATATGCGATGGTTGTTTATACCATTGCATTAGTTCATCAATATTATGTTGTGAAAATTGAGCGTCAATTCCTTCCAGTTTTCTTTGTAAGGCATACTTACCCTCATCGGCAACTATCCGTTTTTCTTCTTTCAATGAGTCGCGGATTCTGCCTTTGGCCTTTGATGTTACAACAAATTTCAACCAGTCTTCAGATGCTTTTTGTTTATTGCTGGTAATGATTTCCACCTGATCGCCGCTATGCAGTTTATGGCTGATGGGTACCAGCTTATGATTCACCTTTGCGCCAATCGTTTTGGCACCAATAGCACTGTGAATGGCAAATGCAAAATCAAGTGCAGTAGAACTCACCGGCAACATTTTTACATCTCCTTTCGGGGTATAAACATAAATTTCATCGGCAAGAAAACTGGTTTTAAAATCCTGTAGAAAATCTATACTGTCGGTTTCCTGACTTGACATTACTTCTCGTATCTGCTGAAACCATTTATCAAACCTGTTCTCCTCTACTTTTCCTTCTTTATATTTCCAATGCGCCGCTAATCCTTTCTCAGCAATTTCATTCATCCTTTTTGTCCTTATTTGTACTTCCACCCATTTACCATGGCCACTCATCACCGTAGTGTGCAATGCTTCGTATCCATTGGCTTTGGGATTGCTCAACCAGTCTCTCAGTCTTTCTGGCGAGGGGTTGTATTCATCAGTTATCAAAGAATACACTTTCCAGCAGTCTTCTTTTTCTTTCTCTGGCGCTGAATCTAAAAGAATACGAATAGCAAACAGATCATACACCTCTTCAAACTCTACCGATTTTTTCTTCATCTTATTCCAAATGGAATGTATGCTTTTGGGCCGGCCATATATTTCTGCAACGATACCAGCCTTTTCAATTTTATCTTTTAAAGGTTTTATAAACTCATTTATGAACTTGGTTCTTTCTTTTTTTGTTTCGGCCAATTTTCGAGCTATCTCCTTATACACATCTGGCTCCATATACTTCATTGCCAGATCTTCCATTTCCGTTTTAATGTTGTACAAGCCCATCCGGTGTGCCAGTGGCGCATATACATATACAGTTTCAGAAGAAATTTTTAATTGTTTCTCCCGCTTCATACTGTCTAAGGTTCGCATATTGTGCAGTCTATCTGCCAGTTTGATGAGTATAACCCTGGGATCATCTGTAAGCGTTAACAGTATTTTTTTAAAATTTTCTGCTTGTTTTGATGCATTTACATCTATGATGTTGGAAATTTTGGTAAGCCCGTCAACAATTTTTGTTATTTCGGGTCCAAATTCTCTTTGTATATCATCCAGTGTAATGTCAGTATCCTCAACCGTATCATGCAGCAATGAACAAATGGTAGAACGGACACCTAATCCAATTTCCTGAACACAGATTTTTGCCACTGCAATGGGATGCAAAATATAAGGCTCTCCGCTTTTTCGACGCATTGTTTGATGCGCTTCGGCAGCCATTTCGAAAGCGATTCGCACCAGTTTTTTATCTCCTGGCTTTAGTTTTGATTTTAGGGCCTTTAATAAAGAACGGTATTCTCTGAGGATCAGTTTTTTCTCATCCTCTTCATTCAGGTTGTATCGGGGAATATTGGCAACGGAATCCATAGCATACGAATTTACTGAATTTTTTTTGTGGGGGCAAAACCACAATAGATTTTCTCATAAAAAAAGGGTAAGAAAAATTTTCCCTTACCCTCCGATACTTTGAAAAAAAACTTATTTCAAAAAATCATAACGAAGCATGATTTCATGAGCATTAGAACCTTTGTCGTACACACTTAAAGGCGTGCTGTAAATATCAAAACAATAACCAATGGTGAATTTCTTTTGAATATGCACACCGGCCGACAGCATCCAGCTTTGTCTGGCTCTTAATGCCACACCCCACCAAAATACTTCCTTATGCTCTACCCTTGCTCCTCCCTGAAACTCAAGCGGTGCATTGGGAAGATAAATAAACAACAGGTTGGGAATTATCTTCGTACTACCATCTACATCCCAGCTATATGATCCATGCAGATAATAATGCCTGTACAATCGGGCTTCTTCATTGCGTGTAAGAATCCCACTGTAAAAATCTAATTTCGATTGTATTAACTGACTTACAGAAATTCCTGCATTTAGTTTTTTACTATTATAAGCAATTCCCAATCCCGCATCGCCTTTAAATCGTTTTGAATCACCAGCCAGCACAGGATCATTACTGCCAAGCGATTGTTGCAGTTTTGCTTTATCAATTGAAAACTGTTGCAGCCTTCCTTCAATTCCAATTGAAAAACTGGCGTCATTCTTCATTGGAATATGATAAGCATATGCCATTTGCAGGCCAGTACGTTTAGTAGGGCCCGTTACATCATTATACAAATAGCCGCCCAGCCCAAGCTTTATTTTTGGAATAAATGCAGAACCGTAAACTACTGTAGTTTGTGGTGCCCCATCAATACCACTCCACATCGTGCGATAAGATGCGCCTACCACCCCATGTTTGGTACCTCCTACTGTGGCAGCATTATGTAAATAACCGTGTTGATAGTATAAGGATGCAGTCGTTAACTGTTGAGCAAAGGCACCGCCAGCTACCATAAGACCCATTGCAAAAAATATATTGCGTTTCATTTTATTAATATTTTGAATTTCTGATGATTAATGTTTAACGTAGTATGGTGAGGCTGCCTTTCAGTATCACCACTCTTCCATTGATCAACTGGTAATTGATTACATAATAATAAGTACCGTCGGGCAATGGTTTACCTTTATACAAGCCATTCCAGTTATTTTTATAATCGTTGGATTCAAACACTTTTGATCCATATCGGTTAAATACTTCTGCTTTTGCTTTTGCCAGACAGTTGCCATTAGTGATTAGCCATAAATCGTTAATACCATCACCGTTAGGCGAAAAAGCTTCCATCGGCTTTACACAATAAGGAACTACAGTCAACAACATATCGTCTGTACCCGTACATCCTTGCGCATTAGTTATTCGCAATGTATAGTTGGTAGTGCTTGCAGGTGTAGCCGTTGGATTCAGAATATTGGAACTACTTAAGCCGGTTGATGGTGTCCACAAATAGGTGCCAGAAGAACCACTTGCCTGCATTTGATAAACATCGCCAGAGAAAATGGTTGCATCCGGCCCCGCATTTAAAGTAACCCCCGGATAGATGGCAACAACAACTGTACGTTGTAAACTGCAGGAGCCCAAAGTAGCGGTAACGGTATAAGTAGTGGTAGATTGAGGTGATAAAACCGGGTTAAGAATATTGGGATTGCTTACGCCTGATGATGGCGACCAACTAAAGCTGGCACCATTGCTTGTAAAATTGGGAGTATAAGAGCCTCCAAAGCATACACTCGTTTGCTCATCAGCACTCAAAGTAAGATTGCTGGAGAAGCCGAGCACAACCTGTTGGTTTGCTGTACAACCTGCAGCATCTTTTACTTGTACATTATAAGTGCCTGCTGCCAATCCTGTAAATGTTGCTGTTGATTGAAAACTGCCTCCACCATTAATACTATACTGATATGGAGTTGCTCCTCCAGTAGCTGTAATGGAAATAGAACCTCCGGTACAATTAGCATCTTGTTTAGCAACCGACATACTCAAAGTGTTTACCAATGAAATCACAACCTGTTGTGCACCTGAAGCACATTGCAATTCAATTGACCTTGCTCTTACATTATAAGTTCCAGGAAGCAGGTTATTAAAAACATTTGTAGCCTGCCAGGTTATTCCTCCATCTATACTATATTCAAAAGGAGCACCGGAACCAGTTGCGGTAACCGTTATTGTTCCATTGGTTGTACAATTCGCATCTGTTTTTGAAACAGTAACAGTAGGCACACCAGATTTTTTTACATAAACAGTATCTACAAATACTGCATTGGCCCCACCCGTAGGACATGATGAATAGTTTACACGAAAAACATATGCTGTGCTGTCGCCTGTAGGGCACACATTTGGAAAATTGATATTTAATACGCCGGGGGCTGCTGTACTTGTATCCGTAGGTGATGAAGTAGCCACCACAGTACCATTAATTAATAACTCGGCATTAATAAAACGTGATGCACCTGCAGAAGGAATAAAACGATAACAGGAATCAATAGCAGTGCCACCCCAGTTTGTACAATTTTTACCTTCGGCAGCCACAGCTTTATCCTGATTAAAATTCTGTATTCCCAGTATTGAAAGACCGGAGTTCCAGGTAGTACAAGTAGGCTTATCATTTACATATACTTCAACCACACCTGTGCTTTCATATATCACCATTTGAGTCGTATTCAATAAAGTAGTACAACTAAAGAGTGGTACGCTATTATAACTGGCAATAAATCTTCTTTGTGGTGCGGTGCCTTCTACTCTCCATTCAATTTTACGTTGCCCACTGGCATTATTGGTTGGATATATATCATAATAAGGACCCATGATAGATGCCTTTGGATAATAGGTTGAAAAAGAGCTACCCTGTGTACCACCTGCATAAGGAATAGGGACAGGAGTACCCGATCCGCCACTGGTGGTAAGTGGCCATGAGTTAGCAAGCCCCGCATTGGTAGCATCAAATGTCATAATGTTGTTAGACCCTATTACAACAGAGCCATAGCTGTTTCCATAAAAACAAAAACTAAAAGGCATAGAAATAAGTGAACTAAACTTATCGTCCACATAAGTGGCAGTCAGCTCATTGCCCGTTGGTGTTGTATAAGCAAAGGGTACATAAGCCGGACGAGTGAGTACATAATCATCCGTTTGTTTTAAATGTGGCACCTGAGCGCTGATGCTGGTACAGGAAGTACCACATGGAAGTTCAATGTTCTTATTGGCAAGAACAATTGTTGTAGCCGGATTCTGGCCGAATAAAACAGCACACGAAATAATCCCGCAAAAAAGCAATACAAGCTTTTTCATTGCAGTTAGTTTTGATTTAAAAAATGTTATAAATGTCAGTACATTCAAACCTTAGGATGAATGAAAAACATGATTTTTGACAGGATTCGTCAATTAGAGTAGAATGAGTTCTTGGGAAAAGGTTGTTAATTCAAACATACAATATTTTTTCCCTTTAAAAAGCAATTTTCAAGTTTGGATTTATATCAATTTTCCCTGAAAATATAATTATAAATGCCCTACCTTTGCAGCCCGTTTTATCAAACGAATACCGGATGTGGTGAAATTGGTAGACACGTCAGACTTAGGATCTGATGCCGCAAGGTGTGGGGGTTCGAGTCCCTCCATCCGGACTCTTCAAATATCGGACAGAAGAACAGGGAGTTAGGAATTTTAAAGTTTTCCCTACATCATTCTTAATTCCTTGTTCGGTATTTAATATTCAAATAAAAGCAATGGCAACTATTACACAAGAAAACATCGGGCTGCTGCACGAAAAGCTGACCGTAAAGCTGGAAAAAACAGATTACCTACCTTCTTTTGAGAAAGCTTTAAAAGAATACAGCAAAAAGGCTAATATCCCAGGTTTTAGAAAAGGGATGGTTCCCTCAGGCCTCATTAAAAAAATGTATGGTACTTCTCTTTTTACAGATGAAGTATTGAAAACAGTGGATCGTGAATTGATTGGACATCTTCAAAATGAAAAAATAGAAATCTTCGCTCAACCCATTCCAATGGAGGCAGATGTAAAACAAATAGATCTTAATAATCCTGCTGACTATAGTTTCAACTTTGAAATAGGAATGAAACCTGCATTCCAGTTAGCAGACCTGGCCAAGGCAAAAACAACTCGCTATATTGTTACAGTTACCGACGAAATGATAAACAGCGAAGTAGAGAGACTGCAAAATCGGTATGGCAATATGAAGGATTTAGATGCAGCTGATTCCGAAGAAAATGTTTTGAATGTACTTTTTTCAGAAACAGATGCTTCAGGCAACAAAATTGAAAGCGGCATCACTAAAGACAATTCGCTGCTTGTAAAATATTTTGCCGAACCCATTCGTAAAAGCTGGATGGGCAAAAAAACCGGTGACGCTATTTCTACATCATTAAGAGAAGCGTTTGATGAAAAAGAAAGAGAGTGGATTATCAGCGATTTGGGATTAAAAGAAACTGAGGATGCAGCAAATAAATACTTTTCTATTGAGATCACGAAAATTGGTCAGATGGAAAAAAGAGAACTGAATGAAGATTTTTTCAATCAGCTTTATCCAGGTCAGGAAGTAAATACAGAAGAGGCATTTCGCCTTAAAATAAAAGAAGAAATTCAGAACTATTGGAAAACACAAGTAGATAATCAGATTCATGATCAGGCATACCATCAATTACTCGACCACACACAAATAGATTTTCCCGAAACTTTTCTAAAAAAATGGGTAAAGACTCAGGGCGATGTGGTTAAGGAAGATGAAGATGTAGAAAAAGAATTTCCAAAATTTCTAGCCCAACTTAAGTGGACGTTAATCTCAGAAAAAATTGTTGGTGATAATAATATTGAAGTTGCTCCAGATGAAATAAAGGCATTTGCCAAACATCAGCTCTTCAGCTATATGGGCGGTGCAAACCTAAGCGACGACCAACCCTGGGTGAACGACTACGTGGAAAAAATGATGAAAGACAGAAAGTTTGTAGAAGATGCTTACCATCGCTTACAGACACAAAAAATATTTGAGTGGGCGGCTACTCAGGTAAAGCCTGACGAGGTTGACATTAGTGCAGAAGATTTTTCAAAAATGGTTGAAGAGCATCAACACCATCATCATTAGTCACATCTTTCAGAAAAAAATTAAATATAGGTTTCGCATTGTCGGAACCTTTTTTATGTCAATTCGTCTTATTTTAAGTATTTAATGACGGCAATTTTGTGGTTTTGGCAATTGGACGGATATTTGATGCATCACCAAACACTTGAAGCTTTATAACTTTAACCCTATACCTTAATTAATTTACACTCCATGTCTTTAAATTCCGAATTTGAGAAATACGCTGTAAAACATCGTGGCATATCCAGTAATACATTGCACAGTTATGCATCACATTTAGTAACCGGCATGACGCCCAACATCATTGAGGAGCGTTCGCTCAATATTGCTGTGATGGATGTTTATAGCAGATTGATGATGGATCGTATCATTTTTCTCGGCTATCCCATCAATGATGAGATAGCTAATATAGTTACAGCACAATTATTGTTTCTGGACAGTACCGATCGCAACCGTGACATCAATATGTATATCAATAGCCCTGGTGGTAGTGTCTATTCCGGTTTGGGTGTGTATGATACTATGCAGTTTGTAAGCCCCGATATTTCTACTATTTGTATTGGCGTAGCAGCATCTATGGCCTGTGTGCTTTTAGGTGCAGGTACCAAGGGAAAAAGAGCTGCACTAAAACATTCCAGAATTATGATGCACCAGCCCAGTGGAGCTATTGGCGGACAGGCAAGTGATATTGAAATAACTGTAAACGAGATTCGTAAACTTAAACAGGAATTATATGAAGTAGTTAATCTGCATACTGGTAAAGCTATAGATCAAATTGAGAAAGATTTTGACCGAGATAACTGGATGAAGGCATCCGAAGCAAAAGAATATGGATTAATAGATGAAGTATTACTAACCAATCCACGTAAACAAAAATCAGCATAAGCCTTCAAAATCAATTAGAGTATTTCAAATAAAAAATAAAATGAAACAAGAGCAATTCATATACAACCCACACTTTTTAAATGATGATGAAGAAAAAGAAGAAACACCAAAAAGTGATTTAGGAATGTTCAATAAAAAATTAGAAGCACTTTTCTTTGAAAAAAGAAGCATTTACTTCTGGGGTGTAGTGGATGATAAAAGCGCTAAAGATGTAGTTGCAAAACTGCTGCTACTGGATGCCGATAAACCCGGAGAAGAAATCAAACTTTACATCAACAGTCCGGGTGGTGTAGTTACCAGCGGTATGGTGATGTATGATACAATGCAAATGATTAAAAGTCCGGTGAGTACCATTTGTATGGGATTGGCCGCTTCAATGGGTTCTATCTTATTAAGCGGTGGTACCAAAGGCAAGCGATATATTTATCCGCATGGCGAAGTGATGATTCATCAACCCTCTATTGGTGGATATATACAAGGTGTAAGTGCTGACCTTGAAATACAAGCCATACAAACCAAAAAAGTAAAAGCAATAAGTGCCAATATTCTGGCAAAAAATTGTGGCAAATCAATTGATCAAATCATGAAAGACTTTGACCGCGACCATTGGATGAATGCGCAGGAGTCTATTGAATATGGCATAGCAGACCATTTACTTGACAAGCTATAAACCATTCAAAGAGAAGGATTTAGCTTTAAATAACTATAAAACCATTCTTTTACCGGAATGGTTTTATATTTTTGTATGTTACTATTAGTATTTTAATCCGTCATAAATAAACTAACATGGCAAAAAACCCACTTCATTGTTCCTTTTGTGGCCGCACCCGAGATGATGTTGATGTCAAAATCCTCATTGCAGGTATTGAAGGTCATATTTGCGAAAGCTGTGTAGCGCATGCCCAGGAAATTATTGAACAGGAAATAACGGTAAAAGATGAAAAAGCAATTTCCTCTTTTAAGCTTACCGTAAAAAAACCAATTGAGATAAAGAAGTTTTTAGACGAATATGTGATAGGGCAAGATGAAGCTAAAAAAGTGTTGGCTGTAGCTGTTTATAATCATTATAAACGTTTACAACAAAAACATAAAGAAACAGCAAACGATGTAGAGATAGAAAAAAGCAATATCATAATGGTGGGTGAAACAGGAACGGGCAAAACCCTGCTTGCCAAAAGTATAGCCCGTATGCTGAATGTTCCATTTGCCATTGTGGATGCAACAGTATTTACCGAAGCGGGATATGTAGGAGAAGATGTTGAAAGTATTCTCACCCGTTTATTACAGGTATGTAACTATGATGTACAGGCTGCCGAAAGAGGGATTGTATATATTGACGAAATAGATAAAATAGCACGCAAAGGCGACAATCCATCCATTACACGTGACGTAAGTGGCGAAGGTGTACAACAAGGAATGCTGAAATTGCTGGAAGGAACAGATGTATTGGTACCTCCGCAAGGTGGCAGAAAACATCCTGAGCAGAAAATGATTCGCATCAATACGCAAAATATACTTTTCATCTGCGGTGGTGCATTTGACGGAGTGGATAAAATAATTGCCCGCCGAGTGCAAACCAATACTATCGGCTTCAATGTTGACAAGGAAGCGCAGGAAAGCATGAAGAAAAATCTGTTGCGCTATGTAAATGCAACTGACCTTAAAGGTTTCGGATTGATACCTGAGCTGCTTGGAAGATTACCCGTTGTTACACATCTTGATCCTTTAGATACCATAACCCTAAGAGCCATTCTTACAGAACCCAAAAACGCCCTTGTAAAACAATACAAAAAACTTTTTGAACTGGAAGGCATTGAATTAGAAATAGAAAATGACGTGCTGGATTTTATGGTTAAAAAAGCGATAGAGTTTAAACTGGGTGCACGTGGTCTTCGCAGCATTTGCGAAGGCATGTTAACAGACGCCATGTTTGAATTGCCATCAACAAAGGAAACGCAATTCACCCTCAATCTGGAATATGCGCAGCGTAAGTTTGAAAAAGGAAAACTGAGTTTGTTGAAAGTGGCGTAATGTATAGATTAATTAATATCTATTCTTTGCCGATCCGTAAAAAATATATTTCAAATTAACTTAGATAGCAATACGTATGAATGAACTTATAGAAAAACTGGTTAAAGAAGCCGGACTTACTGAAGCGCAAGCCAAACAAGCTATTTCAACTATTAAAAATTATGTTGTAGAAAAATTCCCAATGCTGGAAGGTGCAGTAAATAATGTATTTGGTGCAGCTTAAAAATTTAGTCATTTATTTAATTTCCCTGCACTTTTTCCCTCTTGGTTTATTCGCCGCTTCATATGGGCTCATTGCCCTGTGGCAAGATTGAATCGCCATCATTACCAGCACTATAAATATTACATATTTGATTTTCATAAAAAAAATTTATATAGTATTTTGAAATTTTGGCAAAAATCTAAGCTTTGTTTACTAACAAAAAATTAATCCTACGCTTTATAGTTGTATTACTACATAAAATGGTAAAGATTCCTGAACCGATAAAAAATGTACTTGTTAAATTTTGCATTTGAACTCTCGGCTTTCCAAACAGCATAAAGCCGATTCTGTTATTCTTAATTGTTAAACTTCGGTGGTATTCCCTTTTGAGGAAATCTTAAAACGTGGTTTGTTCGTACCTTACTTATATACTAATTTTACAAACTACAGTTATGAAATTTTATCAACTAACACGCTTATTACAGTGGTGTTTATTGGGGCCATTGATTGCCTGCGGACAATCAAATCATTCATTGAAAGAAACAAAAATCACCAATACCATGAGCGATACAAAAACCCAAACAACAATAAATCTTAAAACCGACACAGCTACTCTTGCCGGAGGTTGCTTCTGGTGTGTAGAAGGACAGCTCAAACAACTGGATGGTGTACTTCAGGTAATATCGGGCTATACAGGCGGCACGGTAGCCAACCCCAGTTATAAACTGGTATGCACCGGCACTACTGGACATGCAGAAGCCTGCAATGTAATTTACGATCCCACGCAAATCAGTTACGACGAATTACTTCAGGCATTTTTTGTAGCACACGACCCTACACAACTCAATCGGCAAGGAAATGATATAGGTACCCAATACCGGTCGGCAATCTTTTATCATAATGATGAACAAAAAAAATTAGCAACATACTATATCAACAAACTAAATGAAGAAAAAGTATATGATAATAAAATTGTAACTGAAATAAGTCCCTTGACTGTTTTCTATACTGCCGAAGATTATCATCAGGATTATTATGAAAACAATATGAATGAGCCTTATTGCAGAATGGTTATACAACCCAAACTGGAAAAATTTAAAAAGGTATTTGCCGATAAATTAAAAATGAACAATCCGCATAGTAATAATCCACATTATTCCAGAACGGATACAACTGTACTGGAGGTAAGTAATAAAGAATGGAAGAAAATACTTCCTGCCGATTTATATGCAGTTGCCCGCGAAGCCAATACTGAAAGAGCATTTACTGGTAAATACTGGAATACAGAAAGCAAAGGCACTTATTATTGTGCCGTGTGTGGCAATAAACTATTTCGTTCCGATGCAAAATTTGCCAGCACCTGCGGCTGGCCCAGCTTCTTTGAAGCATCAAGACCAAATAGTGTTTTGTATAAACCCGATCATTCTTATGGTATGGACAGAACAGAAGTACTGTGTGCAAGATGCAGCTCGCATCTGGGTCATATTTTTGACGATGGCCCGGCTCCTACTTATAAGCGTTTTTGTATGAACTCTATTTCACTTGACTTTGAACCGGACAAATAATGATTTCATAAACTGAAAAAAGAAACCGTACCAAAATAAATTGATACGGTTTTTTATTGTTCTGTATTGGTTTTTCTTATCCGGCTAAGTTTGCAATCAGCCAGAGCGTCCTTATACTTTTTTTTTAAGAGCAACCACCTTGTGTACCGCAGTTCAGGCATTTGTAGCAGGTGCCGCTACGTACTGTTATGTGTCCGCAATTGGTACAAGCCGGTGCATCGCCTTGCATTTTTTTGTTCATTGCATTCATAGCATCCAAGCTGCTTTCGGCTTTTACTGTTTGACTTATCGTTTTTCTAGACTGGGGCACTGTATTTCCAGATGAAGGAGTAATACGTACACTGCTCAATTCCTGGTCTTTTGCATATTCCAGTCCGCCATTGGATGGAATATCGTCCCAATCATCACCCCCTGTATTTAATACTTCTGGCTTGTCTAATACATGTACCAGATCCGTTCTTCCCAGATATTCGTAACCCAATACACGGAAGATAAAGTCAACAATGGAGGTAGTGGATTTAATATTGGGATGCTCTACAAATCCTGATGGATCGAAACGGGTAAAAGCAAATTTATCAATAAACTCTTCCAGCGGCACACCATACTGCAAGCCAATAGAAATGGAAATAGCAAAACAGTTCATCATGCTGCGCATGGTAGCACCTTCTTTGGCCATATCAATAAATATTTCGCCAAGTGTTCCATCACTATACTCACCCGTACGCAGAAATACTGCCTGACCATTGATTTTTGCTTTTTGTACAAAACCACGCCGCTTTGCGGGCAGGGTTCTTCTTTCTACAATGCTGGCCAGTTTACGTTTTAGCTTTGTATCGGGCGAAGCCTGAACTCTTTTTTGTACTTCTTCCAGTAGTTCTTCTACGGTTAATTTTCCAAGGTCCACAATATTTGATTCCATCGGTATAGCGACTTCTTCAACTGTAGAAGCGACTGCCTGTGTATCGTCCTTTTTCTTTTTATCGCTTTTATTACTGAGCGGTTGACTCAGTTTAGAACCATCACGATAAAGTGCATTAGCTTTCAATCCTAATTTCCAGCTTAAATAATAAGCATCGGCTATTTCTTCCACTTTTGCTTCATGAGGAAGGTTGATTGTTTTTGAAATGGCACCGCTGATGAAAGGTTGTGTAGCACCCATCATACGAATATGTCCATGAGCATGAATATAGCGTTGACCTTTCTGTCCGCATTTATTAGCACAGTCAAAAACAGGGAGATGTTCTTCTTTCAATCCGGGTGCGCCTTCCAGCATCATGGTGCCGCATACATAATCGTTTGCCGCCTCTATTTGCTCATCGGTAAATCCTAAAGCATCTATCATTCTCCATTCAAAATCGTTGTATTGCTCCGGCGTAAATCCAAGTCGCTGCATACATTCTTCACCCAGCGTATATTTATTAAATACAAATCCAATTTCAAAAGCTGTTAACGCTGCCGCATCTAATCTTTTTATTTCGTCTGCAATAAATCCTTTCTCGCTTAATGTCTGATGATTGATAAAAGGAGCACCGGCAAAGGAAGCCGTTCCGGTGGCATATTTAATAATCTTTTCCGCCTCGGCTTGTGTATATCCCAGATTCTTTAAAGCTGTTGGTACGGATTGGTTAATGATTTTAAAATAACCACCGCCTGAAAGTTTTTTAAATTTCACCAATGCAAAATCGGGTTCTACTCCTGTTGTATCACAATCCATTACTAAACCAATAGTACCTGTAGGCGCTATTACGGTAGCCTGAGCATTGCGATAGCCAAACTTCTCTCCCATTTCTACTGCATCATCCCATGCTTTGCAGGCTGCTTTCAATAAATAATCGGGGCAATATTTTGCATGAAGGCCTTGAGGTTTCAGGCTTAGTCCTTCATATTCATCGGCATCATAAGCGGCCAAACGGTGATTGCGCATTACACGCATCATGTGTGCTTTATTTTCTTCGTAACGTGGGAAAGCTCCAAGTACTTGAGCCATTTCCGCTGATGTCTTATATGCAATACCTGTCATGATAGCAGTAATGACACCTGCAATTCCTCTTGCTTCTTCACTATCATAAGGAATACCGCTTACCATTAACATAGTCCCCAGATTAGCATAACCCAATCCCAGCGTACGATATTCATAGCTTAATTGTGCCACCTCCTGAGAAGGGAACTGTGCCATTAATACTGAAATTTCAAGTACTACTGTCCATAGTCTTGTGTTGTATTCATAACCTGCTACATCAAATACATTGTTTTCAACATCAAAAAACTTCATCAGGTTGGCTGATGCCAGATTACATGCTGTGTTATCTAAGAACATATATTCAGAGCAAGGGTTTGAAGCTCTGATTTCGCCACCTTCGGGGCAGGTATGCCACTCATTAATAGTCGTGTTATATTGAGTACCTGGATCGGCACAGTGCCAGGCTGCATAGGCTATCTGATTCCAAAGTTCACGAGCAGGAATTTTCTTCATTACTCTTCCATCCATTCTGCCTTTCAGCTCCCAATCTTCATCGTTATCTAATTTTTCAAAAAAATCATTGGGGATGCGTATAGAATTATTTGAGTTTTGACCGCTAACGGTTTTGTAAGCTTCATCTTCATAACCAGAAGGATAGCCTGCGGCGATTAAAGCACCCACTTTTTTCTCTTCTTCAACTTTCCAATTTATGAAATCTACAATTTCAGGATGATCAAGATCCAGACAAACCATTTTAGCAGCTCTGCGTGTGGTACCGCCGCTTTTAATTGCACCTGCAGCACGGTCTCCAATTTTTAAAAAGCTCATCAATCCTGATGAACTGCCGCCACCACTTAATTTTTCGCCAGCGCCACGCAGGTTGGAATAATTGGTTCCTACACCTGATCCATATTTAAATATCCGGGCTTCTCTTACCCATAGATCCATGATGCCCCCTTCATTTACCAGATCATCATTTACACTTAAAATAAAGCAGGCATGTGGCTGAGGTCTTTCATAAGCGTTGGTTGATTTTTTCAATACTGCATCTTTGGGGTCAACATAATAGTGTCCCTGTGGTTTACCAGTAATACCATAGCTTTCATGAAGACCCGTATTGAACCATTGCGGACTATTGGGTACACACATTTGATTCAATACAGAATACACTAACTCTTCATAGAATATTTGAGCATCCTGTGTTGATGCAAAATAACCATAACGTTCGCCCCACACTCGCCAGCAGTTGGCCATACGATGTGCCACTTGCTTTGCAGAAGTTTCCCGGCCCAGACTTCCATCAGCCTGAGGCACTCCTGCTTTACGAAAATATTTTTGAGCAAGAATATCAGTTGCTATCTGACTCCATTGTTTTGGTACTTCTACATTGTTCATTTCAAAAACAACTTCGCCATTTGTATTTCGAATGATGGAGGTGCGGTAGTCATACTCAAACATGTCATACACATTCACGTCTTGCCGGGTAAAGCGACGTGAAAACTGCATGCCCACCACCTGACGGGGAGCTTTGGTTTTGGTAGCCATAACTAAAAAAGAATTTATCGGGTTAGATGTAAAGCAATTCTGTTAACGTCCAAGACGAAAATATTTTTTACAAATGGAAATTCATAGCTGTAAATATTCACATTTGTGGAAAAGGGCTGTGTAAAACAAGCCAACCCAATACAGCAGTGCATTTGGCCGTTTCTTCACATCGGTTCTTAAAAATTGGAAGAATTATTTTTGGTTATTAAGGCGTTCTGCATTAGCCGGTACATTTCCCAATGAAAAAAGAAAAAAGGGTGAAATTTCTTAAAAATAACATTAAAACAATTACAGGCTTCAACATTAATATACCAGCGTTTTTTTCAAAAACAAGAATGGGCAATACAAGAAGTTTTTTGCATTTTTGTAGGAAGCAAACTGTGCCGAATGCATGTATCTATTTATAATGAACTTGTAGCCAAGAAAAAGAAAGGGCAAAAGTCTTTTGCGGTACTGATAGATCCGGATAAAGTAAATCCTGCTTTATTGGATGAGATTATTGACCGCTCAGTATCTGCGAAAGTCGATTATTTTCTTGTGGGTGGAAGTCTTGTTATTTCAAACCATTTGGATAGCTGTGTACAAAAGTTGAAACAAAACAGTGATATTCCTGTTATACTTTTTCCAGGCAGCCCTTCACAGGTAAGCAAATATGCAGATGCGTTGTTATATCTCTCTCTTATCTCTGGCCGCAATCCTGAATTATTAATTGGGCAGCATGTGGTTTCTGCGCCTTTTGTAAAGCAAAGCGGATTGGAGATTATGCCCACCGGATATATTGTAATTGATGGTGGTGCACCTACTACGGTTTCATATATCAGTAATGCGGCTCCAATACCGGCTGACAAAAACGACATTGCTATGTGTACTTCCATGGCCGGCGAAATGCTGGGCATGAAATTAATCTATATGGATGCAGGAAGTGGCGCCAAACGACCTATTACCGAAAGCATGATTAAACTGGTTGCAGATAATATTGAAGCCCCATTAATCATTGGTGGAGGTATCATTCATCCCGAAAAAGCTTATCTAAACTGCAAGGCTGGTGCCGATGTAATTGTTGTAGGAAATGCTATTGAAAAAGATGCCTCTCTTATAAAGCAAATGAGTGATGCCGTACACAGCATCCCTGTAAAAGCCTAACGTAGATCTGAAACTTTTACTCTTGAAGGTGTAGCCTCACCTGCCACAATGCTTTTTGAACTTATTGCAATAGCCTTAATAATCTCCGTCATGTTTTTCAAATCAAGTGTTTCAATGCTATCGCTTTGCTTATGATAATTTGGCTCACTATCCATTTTTGACGTGGATATCGTATGGGCAGGCACGCCCAGAGCAGCAAGGGTAGCATTATCACTTCTATAAAATAATTGCTGATCGGGATAAGGATCGGGATAAAAAGTAAATTGAGAATTTTTTAAATCGTGATTCATTATTTCCCCCATATCTGTTTTTTCATATCCGGTAATATAGGCCGAATTTTTTCCCCACTTAGACTCTGTGCCAATCATTTCAATGTTAAACATAGCCACTACTTTATCTGCATTAAGTTGTTTACTAAAATACTGAGATCCATATCCACCTATTTCTTCAGCAGTAAATGCTACAAACACAATGGTTCTTTCATTATTATTCAGCTGCTTCAAATATTTTGCCAGCATAATTACAGCTGTAGTTCCCGAAGCATCATCGTTGGCTCCATTATAAATTGAATCGCCATTAACCGGCTTGCCCACGCCAATATGATCATAATGCGCAGCAAAAACCACTATATCCTCATTTTGAATATCACCCTTTGCTTTCAAATTTTTTCCCCGCAAAACGCCAATTACATTTGCAAGATGCTGTTCGGTATTTTCCAATTTTATTTCTATTGAAAACTTTTTTGGAATCTGGCTGGTAAGCAAGAATATCACACTATTGTTTTTTTTCATTACTGCTCTCCTGCCAAACGACAATTTGGAAAACTCTGCGGCATAACTGCTATCAACCAATACTATCATATTTTTTCCTGACTGAGAAAGTTTGAATGCTTCTTTTATCAACTTTTCACCAGGCTTAATAAAAATAATTTCGTAACCGGAATTTTCATTTATCAGCAAGGGGATTTGATTGCTGCTAACAGCCAGATTTTGTGGATTGAGTTCAACGCCATCTAAAAGGGTATTGGAACTTAAGGTCTTTGACTTTACCAATGAAAACTGCTGTAAATAACTCCCTGAATTATTGAATGTTTGCAAACCTGCTTTTTTAAATTCTGAGGATATAAAAGCAGCAGCACTGTCAATCTCGGGAGAAAAAGTTTTTCGGCCACGCATTTCATTCGAAGCCAGTTTCCTTTCAATTCTTTCAACTTCTTTTTCAGTAACTATTTTATTAATGTCTTGTGCAAATAAAAAAGCGGACATAAATAAGAACAATCCGCTAAATATTAATCTTCTCCTTTCCATTCTAATATTCAATAAAAGTTAATAAATCAAAAAAAACTCCCTCTTAACCTTATCCTCAATCTTAATCTTAACCTCAATCTCAACCATCTATCCTTCACCCTTCCTCACAAACTCATCATTTCTTTAAACTTTACAGTTTGTCTTCTGCTCACTTCAATTTTTTCACCACCTACTAAATCGAGTAATAGCCCTCCATTAAAATAAGGTTCAATTTTATCGACCATTCTCAGGTTTACGATATGCTTGCGGTTGGCTCTGAAAAAAATTTTTTCATCCAATCTTTCTTCCAGTGCATTCAATGATTTTAATATCAGCGGTTTATTAGTTCCAAAAAACACTTTGGCATAATTTCCTACGCTTTCAAATAGTCTTATTTCACTCAGTTTTACAAACCAGCAGCGTTCGCCATCTTTAACAAAAACCTGATCATTCTCAGTTAAAATACTATTATTTATATACTCACCTTCTGTACGTGTTTCTTTTTGTTCTATAGTCTGAAGTTTATGTATGGCATCTGCTAGTCGCTTGGGCTCTACAGGCTTTACAAGATAATCAAGGGCATTTACTTCAAATGCTTTTAATGCAAACTCATCATAAGCTGTTGTAAAAATTATTTGTGGCGTTTTTCCTAATTGTTCCAGCATATCAAACCCGGTTTTTCCCGGCATTTGTATATCCAGAAAAACAAGATCGGGATTTAAACTTTCAATTTTTGAAATTCCTTCTTCTGCATTGGCGGCTTCGTCTATTACTTCTACTTCCGGGTATTCTTGCAATAATTTTTTTAGCTCAGTTCTAGCTAGTCTTTCATCATCAATAATGATTGCTCTCATAAAATAAATTTTTTAAAATTTTTTTGTTCCTAGTGTATGTTTACAGGTATCAATACTTTGGCTTCTACCAAACTTCCATTTATCTGTTTAATTTCAAATTTTGCTTTTTCTCCATATAACAAACTCAATCTGTTTGTAGTGCTTGAAATGCCAAAACCTTCACTATTATTTTTATACCCGTTCAATTGACCTGTGTTTTGAACCGTCAGTACATGAAAGTCTCCAATAAAATCAGAAGTAACCTTCACCGTACCACCACCAACCTGCTTACTGATGCCATGCTTGATAGCATTCTCTACCAGCGTTTGCAACATCATGGGCGGCACTGGACTATCCAATGTGTCTTCATCTATATCATACACAATTTTTAAACGGTCTTCAAATCTCATATTTTCAAGAGCCAGATAATCTCTGACAATATCGAGTTCCTTTTCAAATGGAACCGTTTCCTGAATTTCTGTTTGCATACTGCTACGCAGGATATTACTAAGTTCGGTTACAGCCGCTCTTGCCCTTTGAGGATTTTCGTCAACCAAAGCACGGATACTATTAAGAGAATTAAAGATGAAATGTGGGTTGATATGTGCCTTTATCGTTTTTAATTCCAGTTCTTTAATTAATGCTTCCATTTTTAGTGTATCCATTTGCTGCTTCTGGCTTTTGCGAAAGAAATGATAGAAATAATAAATAAGCACCCAGGGAAGAAAAAACATGCTATTATCAACCGTATAACCTGCCAGTCTTGAACTAAATGGTAAAGGTTTTGCTTTTTCAATAGTTAGTTGAAAAAAGTCAAGTGCCTTTATTACAATAAAACTATAAGTAAACGAGGCACATAAAACCCCAAATATCAATTTCGGAATTACTTTTTCAATTGGCTGAAGCATCCAGCCGACCTGTTTTATAACGGTACGCAATAAATGAGAAACAATGATTCCTGTAACAAAAACAACGCCGATCCTGCCCAAAAGCATATTGCCTGAAATATGAACCTGATAATTGCGGGCATAAAACCACATAGTAAGTCCCACTACACCCCAACCAAATACCTGCAGTATCCAATACAACTGCTTTGTGCTTTTAATTTGCATGAAACAAATCTACAATTTTCATCCTATGCAAATGACTGTAATATATCAATGGCCAATTCCCTTTACAAATGGGATTCTCTGGAGAATAGCGCCTCTTTTATTAAGAATTCATTTGCAAATGCTTTCAAAAAAAAGCTAATTTTACAGCGCAAAATCTTCCGCATGAATATCACAGCCGGTCAGCTTTTACAAACCATCAATTCTCCTGACGATCTGAAAAAATTACCAAGGGAAAAACTACATCAGGTTTGTGATGAATTGCGTCAATTCATTATCGATGTTGTGAGTGTTCATGGAGGTCATTTTGCAGCCAGTCTTGGCGTAGTAGAGCTTACTACAGCCCTGCATTATGTTTATAATACACCGTACGATCAATTAGTGTGGGACGTAGGTCATCAGGCATACGGACATAAAATTTTAACCGGTAGAAGAGATCAATTTGAAACCAACAGAAAATATAAAGGGCTGAGTGGGTTTCCCAAAAGAAGTGAAAGTGAATATGACAGTTTTGGAGTTGGCCATTCATCCACTTCTATTTCTGCAGCATTAGGAATGGCTATGGCTGCAAAATATAAAGGTGAAAACAACCGTAAAGCTGTTGCTATCATTGGAGATGGTGCTATGACAGCTGGTTTGGCTTTTGAAGGAATGAATCATGCCGGCGTTGCAGATACTGATTTACTGATTATCTTAAACGATAATGGAATAGGAATAGACCCTAATACAGGGGCACTAAAAGAGTATTTAACAGACATAACCACATCTCCTACATACAACAAATTCAAAGATGAAGTTTGGAATCTGCTTGGGAAATTGCCAGTTGGGAAAAATTTTAGCAGAGCCATGGGGCACAAACTTACCGACGGGCTGAAAGGTATGATGAGCAGTCATGCCAATCTTTTTGAAGCTTTAAAACTTCGATATTTTGGTCCAATAGATGGACACAATATTGCTAAATTGGTTGACACTTTAAAAGACCTGAGAAATATTCCGGGACCAAAAATATTGCACATCATTACTACTAAAGGGAAAGGATATGCATTGGCCGAAAAAGATCAAACAAAATGGCATGCCCCTGGGTTGTTTGACAAAATAACAGGTGAAATTCAGAAGAAAAGATTTGAATTGCCACAACCTCCAAAATATCAAGATGTCTTTGGTTATTCTATTATAGAATTGGCAGAAAAGAATGAAAAAATTTTTGGCGTAACTCCCGCCATGCCCTCCGGTTGTTCATTAAAATATATGATGGAAAAAATGCCTGATCGTGCATTTGATGTAGGCATTGCAGAACAACATGCCGTTACTTTAAGTGCAGGTATGGCCACACAGGGAATGAAGGTTTTCTGTAATATTTATTCTTCATTCATGCAAAGGGCCTATGACCAGGTGATACATGATGTTGCGCTTCAAAAACTGCCGGTAATTTTTTGTCTCGACCGCTCAGGCCTTGTTGGTGATGATGGTCCTACACATCACGGATGTTACGATATTTCATATTTACGATGTATCCCCAATATGATTATCAGCGCACCGATGAATGAAAGCGAATTGAGAAATCTGATGTACACCGCTCAGTTGGAATCTACTCAGCTTCCTTTTGTTATTCGATATCCAAGGGGCGAAGGCGTAATGCCCGAATGGAAAACCGAAATGAAGGAGATTGAGATTGGCAAAGGAAGAAAATTGAAAGATGGAAATGATATTGCCATTCTCACACTGGGCCATCCTGGAAATTTTGCTGCTGCAGCTATCAGAGAATTGAAAGCAGAAGGATTAAATCCGGCTCATTATGATATGCGTTTTGTAAAGCCGCTGGATGAGGTTTTGCTACATGAAGTATTTTCAAAATTCAATAAAGTAGTTACAGTAGAAGATGGCAGCATCATAGGAGGTTTCGGGTCTGCAATACTGGAGTTTATGAATGAACATCATTACTATTCAGCTTTAAGAATACTGGGTATTCCCGATCGATTAGTTGAACATGGTACACCCAAGGAACTACAGCAGGAATGTGCTTATGATACAGAGGCGATCAAAGAAACAGTGAGACAAATGATGAAAGAAAGTACCGAGATCGCAACTTTGCAATAATTTTTTCTATTTGTACTCTTATGAAAAAAATTGTGCTTATACTTCTATTATTGCCTGCCATAGGTTATTCGCAATTAAGCATTGGCATAAAAGCAGGTTTCAATTTTGTAAATGTTACCAATACTGCAGGCATCAATGCCGATAGTCGTTCTGGATTTATGATAGGCGGTTATATAGCTCCCAAACCCAAAAAACTTATTGGCTTTCGTTCTGAAATTTTGCTTTCACGCCAGGGATATAATTATAAAAACAATACCAATACTGGAACAGTCGATCTCGATTATTTATTATTACCCCAGCTTATCACTTTCAATTTCTCAAAAAGATTTGAAGTCCATCTGGGTGGTCAGGCGGCCTTTTTAATGAATGCTGCTGTGGACAGCACGGGTGGCAGTGGCAGCAGTCTTTTCGACTACTTTAACCGGTTTGATTATGGCGTAATAGGAGGATTACAAATAGCACCGTTTAAGGGATTATTTATTGGAGGAAGAATGAATGTAAGTCTGCATAATCTAAATAAGGAAACTCCTACAGGTGGTGGTTCTCATGGGTTTGAACCAAAAGAATTTATTAAAAACAATGTAGTTCAATTGTATGCCGGCTGGCGTTTTTAAATTACCAACAATAGTTTAACAGGTGTTGTAAAATTTGGAGTTGTGGATTATCGTTTATCCGGCATCTCTCTTGTTTCGTAAACAAAGTTTTATGAAAGTCCATCGGCTGTTAATCATTCTTATCATTTGCTGTTTTATGGTTTCCTGGTTTCCCAAAGCCGCTTTTTGGAAACAGATACATTTTAACGATAAGCAAAAAATTGGGAGTAAAATTAAAAACTCAACTGAAGAAAAACTGAGGATAAATGCCGCTGTAGCAAAAAAGTTTACAAAAGAAAAAGGATATAATCAGAAATCTGTTTTTTTTATTGAAATGAGATTGCCCTCAGGCTCCAACAGGTTTTTTATTTACGATTTAGTCAAAGACAGTGTGGTTGACAAAGGTTTGGTAGCGCATGGAAATTGTTATGAATATTGGCTAGAAGGGAGAAGGTATAGCAATGTAGTTGGCAGCGGCTGTACTTCACTGGGGAAATACAAGATTGGGAATAGCTATGTTGGTAAATGGGGTTATTCTTATAAACTATACGGGCTTGATAGTACGAACAATAATGCTTTTGAAAGAACTGTGGTGTTGCACAGCCATAGCTGTGTGCCTAACGAAGTGACAAACGAAGAACTTTGTCAAAGCAACGGTTGCCCAACAGTATCGCCTGATTTTCTTACCCGTCTGAAAAAAATAATCAATAATTCAAAAAAGCCGGTTTTGCTTTGGATTTATGAATAAAAAAAATCCCCCCGAAAGGAAGGATTTTCTTTCAAGAAATTTTAAATAAAACTATTCTCCGGCAACAGCTTTAAAGCTTTTTACCTGCTGCGCATCCAATGTTATCTCGCAACTAAGCGATTTACTGATAGGGCAGTTTGCTTTAGCTTCTTCTGCGTATTGAGGGAAATTCTTTGCTCTCAGTTTTGGCACCTTAGCTTTTACTTCAAGATGGCTATTGGTTATTACACCATCCTGAAGTGTAACTGTACACTTAGTTTCAATACGATTAGGCGTAAACCCTGCTGCGCCTAATACAAAACTTAATTTCATAGAATAGCATCCTGCATGTGCAGCCGCTATCAGTTCCTCAGGATTGGTAAAGGTTCCGTCTTCAAATCTACTTCTGTAATCGTAGCTTTTATTCTTTATAACCCCGGATTGAGTAATTAATTTTCCGCTGCCTTCTTTACCGGTACCTTTCCAATTGGCTGTTGCTGATCTTTTCATGATGTTTAAATTTTAATTTTTAATTTAACTGATTGGGTTCTTCCATTTCGGCCAGTCTGTTTTCTGGCTCATTATATTCAATTATGAAATTATTTTTCCCTTCCCCGATTATAATTTTCAAAAATCTTTGCTGTGCCAGTTCTAACAATGAGAGAAAGATAAAAATTGCATGTACCCTGTTTTCACATCTTTCAAATATTTTTTCAAAAGACAGGTGTTTTACTTCTCTTGCAAGATTGAGCATTTGATCCCGGCTTTCTTCCATTGTGTAGTTATAGGGGACTACTGTATGCACAGGTCTATTTAACCGGTTACTATACTTCTGCATTGCCCTTTCAAAAGCCTTCATTAGCTTGAAAAGGGAAATGTTCTGTATTTCGGTTCCCTCACTTTCCTCCTCACCAATTGAAGCTAGTTCCTGATGAATATTTCCTCTTTTTACACTCAACATTCTTAGAGCTTCCATTTCAGCCATTTGAGCCGAAGTTTCCTTAAATCGCTTGTATTCCAAAATTTTATTTACCAATTCCTGACGGGGATCTATTTCATTTCCCTGATCATCTAACTCTTTACGAGGCAAGAGCATTTTGGCTTTTATGCGCATCAGGGTAGAAATAAACAGAATAAACTCACTGCTTAATTCAATATTTATTTCTTCATTTTGATGAATATAATCCAGAAAATCGTTGGTAATACGAGTAATGGGAATATTGTAAATATCCAGTTCATCCCTTTCAATAAAGAATAAAAGAAGATCAAATGGGCCTTCAAACTGGGGTAATTTTATTTGATAAGAAATAGTTTGCAAAATAGTAGGTTAAAAAAGCAAAAAAATAAAGCCCTGTGATAAAATTGTACCCAACCACAGGACTTTACAAAATTAAGGAATTTGTACCGGAGCTGAAAAACCTTGATTTTTTGCTATTTTTTTAAAGAATCTCTTATTTCACGAAGTAAAGTGACTTCTTCCGACGGTGCTGCAGGAGCTGAAGTTTCTTCCTTTTTCTTCATTTTATTGATTGTTCTGATTACTAAAAACAAAACAAAGGCAATTATTAAGAAATTTACGACTGCCTGAATAAATGCACCATATTGAATAGGTACGCCATTTAAGGTTGCACTAAGTGAATCAAATCTTTGACCAATTAACATGCCCACGATCGGCATTATTATTTTATCGACCAATGAAGTAATAATGGCACCAAAAGCACCTCCAATAACAACTGCCACAGCTAAATCAACAACATTACCTTTTAAAGCAAAGTCTTTAAATTCTTTCATCATTCCCATAAAAAACAATATTTGAGTTATAAATTATATACTGATACCGAAAGTTGAAATTAATCAAATAATAATTTCACCATAAAATAGTTTTTCACAATTCATACAACATATTCAAAAAAAAAATACAGGAAGTATTTCCATTTATACAACTTTGCACCACCATGAAAAACAGTTTGACAATTACCAAATGGGGATTATTTCTTCTTATTTCCTTTATATGGGGCAGTAGTTTTGAATTGATGAAATTGGGTTTATTTGAAAATCATGATTTATCAAAACCTATTCTTTCATCATGGCAGGTAGCATCACTTCGATTGGTATCTGCAGGATTAGTATTAGTTCCATTTGTTCCCCGTTATTTAAAAAAAATAGCCACAGCCGATCTGCGTTATATTGCTCTTTCCGGCATTATAGGCACCCTGATTCCAGCATTTTTGTTTACACTGGCCGAAACAAAAATTGATGGCGCATTTGCAGGTACACTTAATAGCCTCACTCCAGGTTTTGTTATTATTGTAGCTGCATTTTTCTTTAGTAAAAAGATTACTTCACAATCTTTAAGGGGAATTATAGTTGCGTTTATCGGGAGTGCCATCGTCTTTTACTTTAACTGGAGCGATCATGGTCGTAATTCATTAGGAAATGTAAGCTTTGCCTGGTTTTGTGTTTTAGCCACTTTTTTTTATGGGTTAAATGTAAATATGGTGGATAAAGTAATGGCAAATACTCATCCTATGGCAGTTGCTGTTATTGCTTTTGCGTCATTGGTTATCCCCGCATTTATTGCATTATATATTACTGGTTATTTTTCACTTCCGCTGGGTGAGTCAAAGTACATTATTGCCACACTCGCATCAGTTACTTTAGGCATTATAGGCACTACGGTTGCTTCATTGTTATTCTATAAGCTAATGCAAAAAGCAGGTTATCTTTTTGCCAGTATGGTGACTTATGGAATTCCTTTTATTGCACAGTTTTGGGGATGGATAAATGGCGAAAAGGTTGACATTTTCACATTGCTGGGATTGCTGATTATCTTACTAGGTATATTTATTGCAACTAAAGTGAGAAATACAGTAGCCAACAATTAAACCGACATTATTTCTTTTTCTTTTGCAGTCAGGTGCTTTTCAACTGTAGCTGTAAATCTATCAGTAACCTGTTGCATATCTGCTTCTGCATCTTTTGCAGCATCCTCACTAAGTCCATTTTTTTGCAACTTTTTGATATTCTCAATGGCATCACGCCGTATATTCCGAATAGCAATTTTAGAATGTTCTCCTTCGCTTTGGCATTTTTTTACAAGATCTTTTCTTCTTTCTTCGGTAAGTGGGGGAAGGTAAAGACGGATGAGAACACCATCGTTTTGTGGTGTTATTCCTATGTTGGCAGCGATGATAGCCCGTTCAATTGGCTGTAACATATTTTTTTCCCAGGGTTGAATGCTTATAGTGCGGGCATCCATCACATTGATATTGGCAACCTGATTGACAGGCATAGGAGAACCATAATAATCCACTACAATTCCATCTATCATTTGTGGATTCGCTTTTCCGGCTCTTATCTTAATCAGTTCAGTTTCTAAGTGATTAATAGCCTTTTTCATGCTGTCATCCGCAGTGGATAATATGGATGCTAAATCTTCTGTCATACAAAAAATTAATTTCGTTTTAATGCCTATGGCAAATCTAATAAAGAGAAATGAAATGCGAAAACCTGACTGGATTATTAATTATCGGAGATCGCTTTTGCTTTTTGTTTCTTAGATAGGTCAAATATTTTGGAAGTCTTTTTAATAACAACCTTTCCATTAATATCTTTTGATACAACATATCGTTTTCTGGCTTTTTGATAATAGAGAATACCAAATCCAGAAAACGCAATTGCCAGCATGGTCAATAACAGATAATTGGGACCAAAAGACTGACCGAAATATGCTAATAATATAAAAAATACATTAATCGATAGACAAATAAAAGTAACGGCTGCATGATTTAGACCTCTATCCAGTAATAAATGGTGAATATGATTACGATCGGGACTAAAAGGCGAACGTCCATTAAATATCCTTATACTAAAGACTCTAAGAGTATCAAGCAATGGAACAATAAGGATTGCAAATCCCACTGCTACAACAGCATGTATAGGCACAGCAGCCAGTGGTTTATCTGCAACTAATATAAATTTTATAACCAGAATAGAATTTACCAGTCCAACCATCAACGAACCGGAGTCACCCATAAAAATTTTGGCAGGGTGATGGTTAAAAATAATAAAGGCAGTAAGACTGCCTGCCATTGCAAATGATAGTAAAGCATAAGCCTGCATATCAGTAAAAAAGAAATATATGCCAAAAACCATCATGCTTAATATACCAAGACTGGCTGCCAACCCATCCACACCGTCAATAAGATTAAAAGAATTCATTACGACGATAATCGTCAGGTATGTAATGGCTAATCCAAATCCTTCAGAAACATTTTCTACACCAAAAAGCCCATGCATACTGTCAAGCCTTAAATCACCCAGATGAATGATGATACTTGCCGCAAGTAACTGACCAATAAATTTTTTTGAGGCAGATAAAATCATAATATCATCTTTCAACCCCAAAAAGAAAATAACAATAGCAGCAGCAAAATATGCCTGAAACTCAGGATTGATACTTCCCTGAATAGATAGAAGTGATGCTAAAATGAATCCTGCAAAGATGCCAACACCTCCTAAAGAAGCGATTAATCTGGTATGCAATTTCCTTTCATCAGGTATATCATACAATTTTTTCTTTTCCGCTACCTGCATAATCACAGGTATCGAAAGAAATGTAATGATAAAGGCTACTGAAGCAGTAAGTAAAACATCTAGGCCAAACATGTAAGCAATTGTTTTTCTGTTTCTAAATTTCTTCTAAGATTCTTTGCCAGGACAACAGATTTAAAAGTTGGTTTAACTTTCCGGACACTGGTAAGAATAAATTTTTTTGCTGGTTCGGCGATAGGACAAGGTTTGTATCTAAAAAGATTGCACTTTTGCAATCATCCGGTTTTTGAACCGGCAAGATACTAAAAGTTTAAAAATCAGCAAGTATTATGCCTGAATTAATAAAAATAGCTACACAAGTACGTCGAGATATTGTCAGAATGGTACATGGAGCCAACAGTGGTCATCCGGGCGGTTCATTAGGTTGTGCAGATTTTCTTACTGCATTGTATTTCAAAATAATGAAACACAATCCATCTTTTAATATGAATGCAGAAGGTGAGGATGTTTTTTTCCTATCCAATGGCCATATTTCTCCATTATTCTATTCAGTTTTAGCAAGGTCTGGTTATTTTGATATTAAAGAATTATCCACTTTCAGAAGAATAAATTCCAGATTACAGGGACATCCTACTACTCATGAACATCTTCCGGGAGTGAGAGTAGCTTCGGGTTCACTAGGCCAGGGTTTAAGTGTGGCAAATGGCGCTGCACTAGCAAAAAAATTAAATAAAGATAGCGGTCTTGTGTATTCTTTACATGGCGATGGAGAACTTCAGGAAGGTCAAATATGGGAAGCTGTTATGTTTGCTGCTCATCATAAAGTTGACAATCTAATATCAACTATCGACTGGAATGGCCAGCAGATAGATGGCACTACCAATCAGGTACTTTCGTTAGGGAATATCCGCCAAAAATTTGACGCTTTTGGATGGGAAACTCTGGAAACAAACGGCAACAATATGGATGAACTGGTTGCTACTTTAGAGAAAGCTAAATCAATAACAGGAAAAGGTAAACCTATCGGCATTATGATGCACACCATCATGGGTAAAGGGGTTGACTTTATGGAAGGTCACCACGAGTGGCATGGCATTGCACCTAATGATGAACAACTGGCAAGTGCGTTGGCGCAATTACCGGAAACGCTTGGCGATTACTAAATCATTTCTCTGCAACCCGATTTAAATTGTAATTTCCTTAATCGTTTATGTAAGATGGATAAAATGCTATCTGAAGTTTTTCAGCATTAAAGCTCCTTTGCAAGTTCCTTCATAAAGCTTGATGCCAGATAATTCATATTTGAATTATAAAAAGTAAGATATTCTGAAGCTGCCGATTTCCATGATTGGAAATACCGAAGCCCCACATTGCTGTCATTACTCTTCACTGTAATTTTTCCGGTTTTTTCGCCTTCCGCTCCGCTTAATTTGTAGGAAACTATCAAGTCTTTTTTGTCAGGCTCTACATAAAATTTAGACCAGCTAAAGGCATAAATCAGCCATATAATATTTTCCTTTGCTACTAACGAAAATGTGGTGGGTGCCTGATCTAAAGTCAATTCCAATTTGCGCCCATTTAGTTTATCGGTAAATGTTTTTGTGGCCTGACTATATACTGCATTTGTAAAATGCGTCATTGCAATTTTTGAATTGAGCGAACAACTTTGTCGATGATTATACTTCCAATACACAATGAGTGGAAGCAATTTGTCTGTCTTATAGGTTGTATTTGAAATCTGCAAATCGCCTTCTTTTAATCCAGTAGCTACCTCTATGCCTTCTTTCTTTTTCTTTGTCACTTTTGGTAGTTCATTGTTGAACTGTTTAGCCACATACTTATCCAGCTTTGCCGAAGTAAGACAACCTGAAAATAAAATTGAAAAACAAATCATACATAAAACAAAGTATCCGGTTTTTCGTATATTCTTATTCATCGATAAATATTTAAAATAATGAAAGTAATTTAATAACCACTATTCGCTTCTCAAAGAAAAATTTTGCGAAGCTGCTTTTTTAGATGGTATCCAGGCGGCGATAAAAGCGATAACAAAAACGGTGGCACCCACCAAAAGGAAATCGAACAACCTGAGCTTAACAGGGAAATAATCAATCAAAAACGAACCACCGGTTAATGGTATAAAGTGTGTCTTCATCTGCAAAATGACAATACCTAGTGCTAATAACATTCCCACTACACCGCCAATGATGGCCAGCAACATCCCCTCAGTTAAAAATATTTTCTGAATTATTTTTTTTCCGGCTCCCAATGATTGCAGCACACTTATGTCTTTTTGTTTTTCTAAAACCAGCATAGTAAGTGCACCAATCATAGTAAAAGCCGCTACAACTAAAATCAGACAAAGAATGCCATAAACAAACCACCGTTCTACTGACATTACCGAATAAAGTCCCTTATTTTGTTCATACTTATTAAGAACCAAAAAACCAGGTCCCAAAATTTTTCTGATCTCCTTTTTCAATTCATCTGGATCAGTTTTTTCATTAACTGCTATTTCAACACCAGTATATTCATCGGCCGAAAATTTTAAAGCCCGTTTTACAAAATCGATATTAGTGATGCAATATTTATTATCAAAGTCCTGCTGAATTTTAAACGCTGCCGATGTACGCACCGTATCACTGCTTATATCTTCATAAGCATTTATCATTTCCGTATTGCTTTTGCGGGGCAAATAAACGTTTAATAAAAAAATATTAGCATCAGCCCTTATTCCCAATGCATTTTCTACTCCTTCTCCTACAATCAACTTGGGCGACTCGTTATTGCCTATATCATATTCGGCATGATTTACTAAATAAGATGAAACACCTGTTGTATATCGATAATTTTCATCTACCCCTTTTAAATAAACTACCGACTGATATTGACCATTTTGAACCAATGCTTTTTCTTCGGCTATTAAAGAAAAATTTCGAATACCATTGATTCCTTTTAGCTGCTGTAATTGTGCAGGCGTGAGGGAAATATTTTTTCCTGTTTCAGGTGCAATTTTCAAATCAGTATAGAATGCGGAATAAAGAGATTTTACAAGACCTTCAAACCCATTAAAAACACTCAATACTAAAATTAAAGCAGCAGTACCTATTAAAATAGCACCCATGCTTACCCATGCAATGATGTTAATGGCATTGGTCGACTTTTTGGCTTTAAAATAACGCCAGGCAAATAAGAAGTGAATAAATTTCAGAAATACAGATTTATGATTGCCAAATAATTTCTATTCCGCTTTTTTGTTATTATCTTCTTTTTCCTGTTCAATTTTTTTAAAGATTTCATCCATTTTAAAAACATGATCTAAAGTATCATCTTTAAAAAACTTAAGCACAGGTATGCTGCGCAACTGATGCCTGACTTTGGCAGCCAGTTCTTTTTTTATTTCATGATGCAGGCTTTCTATTTTGAGCAAAGATGCCGTTACATCCTCTACTTTAAAAAAACTAAGATAAAAGCGGGCTTCCAGCAAATCAGGAGTTACTTTAACTGAAGAAATGGAAACCATTCCTCCGCCTATCATATTTAGACCTAATCGCTGAAAAATCAGGTTCATCTCTTCATTGAGTAGTCCGGCTATCTGTTTTTGTCGTTTTCCTTCTTCCATTTTTACATGTCGCCTTATTTACCTTCGGCAGACGGGGTAAAATTAGTTACTTTGCTCCGTTTAATTGATATACCTCTCATGAAGCAATACGCAAGAGTTTTCAGATATATGGCAAGATACAAGGGCAAAATCGGCCTATACTTTTTTTGCACCATCCTTAGCATCTTCTTTTCCCTGATTTCTATAGGAATGCTGATGCCATTTTTACAACTAATTTTTTTAAAGGAAACTCCGGTAAATACCAACAGCAATGTAGTACTTAAAACCATCAATCATCTGCTGGAAACCTTTTCTGCCAACGATAATATTGCCAAACTGGGCGTCATTTGTATTCTCATTATTTTATTCATCATTTTTAAAAATTTATTCCTGTATCTCTCATACTATATTCTAAACCCACTCAAAAACAGAATTGTAAACGATATGCGTGAAGAAGTGTATGATAAAGTATTGAAGCTACCCATTGGCTATTTCAACGAGAAAAGAAAAGGAGACTTACTGAGCCGTATGACTACCGATATTGGCGAAGTAGAGGGCTCTTTGGTTGGTAGCATGGAAGGATGGGTAAGAGACCCGCTTACCATTATTATTACACTTGCCTTTTTACTAATAATAAGCCCTTCACTTACTTTATTTATTCTCATACTTATTCCGGTACTGGGACTGGTAATAGGCCGCATTACAAAATCCTTAAAGAAACATTCCAGTGTTGTTGCCGTAAAATGGGGTGAAACACTTTCAACTATTGAAGAAACGCTGGGTAGCCTCAGAGTAATAAAGGCGTTTAATATTGAAAAGATTCTAAGAGGCCGTTTTGTAAAAGGAAATGATGAGTTATTAGATGCAAAAAATAAAATCGGTTATCGGCGTGATCTGGCATCACCCCTTTCGGAGGTGATGGGTGTTGCACTTTTTACAATCGTATTATATTTTGGCGGCAGGCTTGTGCTGAAAGATCAACTTTTATCTGCGCCCGTATTTCTGGGCTATCTGGGTATTTTTTACAACATCATCAATCCGGCAAAAGCGCTTTCTACCTCTTTTAGTAATATGAGAAAAGGATCTGCCGCAATTCAAAGAATAGAAGAAGTGCTGCAAACTCCCGTAACCGTGGATGACAATCCAAATGGCAAAAAACTTACTGGATTTTCTGATAAAATTGAATTCCGAAATGTTCGATTTGCTTACGACGATGCGGTTATTCTTGATAACATCAATCTGCTGGTTGAAAAAGGGAAAACGATAGCTCTGGTTGGGTCAAGCGGTGCAGGTAAATCAACACTGGCCGATCTTGTTCCACGCTTTCACGATGTTACATCAGGCGAATTAATTATAGATGGATTGAATATAAAAGACTATTCACTGCATTCTATTCGCTGTCAAATGAGTATTGTTACTCAGGAACCCATTTTATTTAACGATACCATCGCACATAACATAGCGTTGGGCAGCGAAAATGCAAGTATAGAAGACATAATAAAAGCTGCAAAAATTGCCAATGCTCATGATTTCATTATGAAAAAAGAATTGCAATATGATACCAATATAGGCGACAGAGGAGCCAAACTAAGCGGCGGCGAAAGACAAAGACTGACCATAGCCCGTGCTGTTTTAAAAAATCCACCTATTCTGATACTTGATGAAGCTACCTCTTCATTAGACACCGAAAGTGAAAGACTGGTTCAGGATGCCATCAACAATATGATGCAGCACCGCACCAGTATCGTCATTGCCCACCGGTTGAGTACGATACGCCATGCTGATGAAATTATTGTTTTACAAAAAGGAAAAATTGTGGAAAGAGGTACACATGAAGAACTCATGCAACAAAATGGATTTTATAATAAGCTGGTAGAGATGCAGGAGGTTCGCTAATTTTATTTCTGAAAATTTCTAAAAGTAGGCGTAACTTTTCTTTACAAAAACTAATAATACCCCATGCGCCGATTAAAAAAAATTTTAAAAATAAGCGGTATTACGCTGGCCATACTTATTGGTCTGCTCTTCATAATTCCAATTGTTTTTAAGAAACAGGTGCAGGCATTAGTAAAAAAAGAAATCAACAAACAACTCAATGCCACAGTTGATTTCAAAGATGTAAAACTTTCATTACTGCGACATTTTCCAAAAGCTACTATCAGCATCAAAGGCCTTACCATTGTAGGCAAGGGAGAATTTGCTAATGACACTTTGATTGCTACTGAAAAACTGGAAGCCACTGCTGGCTTATTTAGTGTATTGAAAGGTAAAGACATTAAAGTGTATGGGCTTTATGCTTACCAGCCCCGCATTCGTTTATTGATGAACCCCTTTGGCAGAGCCAATTGGGATATTGCAAAACCATCTATTTCTACAAATACTGATAAAACAGATACTACCACATCTTCTTTTAAGATACAATTAAAAAAATATCAATTGTCAAATGCACATCTGGTTTATGCTGACCAGCAGGCGAAAACCTATATGGAAATTGATGGGCTTGATCATAGCGGAAGTGGAAATTTCACATCTGATATTTTTACCTTGCACACTGCTACCAAAGCAAAATCATTTGACCTTGTGCAGGATGGCATTCCCTATCTGTATAAAACTAAAACTGAACTGAATGCAAATGTTCAAATAGACACTAAAACACAGACTTATACTTTCAATACCGATGATATCCACCTTAACGCAATGCAGTTGGCAGCAAAAGGTTTTGTGCAAATGATAAATGCACAGACGATAAAAATGGATATTCAATTCAGTAGTCCTCAAAATGATTTTAAGAATATATTATCCATGGTGCCCGCAATGTTTACCAAAGATTTTAATAAAGTAAAAACGGGTGGCAAAGCTTCATTTTCCGGTTTTGTAAAAGGCACCTTCACGCCTGCACAGTTACCAGCCTACGATGTAAAATTGCTTGTACAAAATGGCTTCTTTCAATACCCCGACTTGCCAAAACCCGTTCAAAACATCAACCTGGATCTTCATGCTTATAATAAAGATGGTCAACCTGATAATTCAGTAGTCAATATTTCAAAAGGCCACTTAGAGCTGGACAAAGAACCTTTTGATTTTCATTTTAATTATTCGCAACCAGTAAGTGCACAATACATTGATGCTGGCGCAAAAGGAAAATTAGATTTGACACAAATAAAATCATTTCTGCCTTTAGAAAAAGATACAAAGCTTAGTGGATTAGTGTGGGCAGATGCTTATGCGAAAGGATCACTTCAATCATTGCAGCAAATGAGTGGCCCTTTTACAGCAGGTGGCTTTTTTAATGTGAGTAATCTGTATTATTCCGATAAAAATTTACCTCAACCCATTAAAAACGGAAACATAAAAGCCACTTTGCAAAATAGCGGTGGCGTTGCAGATAACACAGCGATTGACATTAGCGCAGCGCATATTGAAATAGGCAATGATCCCGTTGATTTTTCACTAAAATTAACGAAGCCGGTAACCACAATGAATTTTGATGGCCATGCAAAAGGAAGACTGACCTTAGGAAACTTAAAACAATTTGGACTTATGCCCAATGGCACAACTTTAAGTGGGCTTTTACAAGCCGATGCCGGTTTTGCAGGTAGCAATGCTGCCATTTCAAAAGGCGAGTTCGATCAAATAACTATGAACGGCAATGCCCAGCTTAGCAATGTTGCTTACCAATCTTCCACAACACAGGATGCCTTAAAAATTCCAAATGCAAAAATCAGTTTCAACAATAAACTGATAACACTGGAAAATACTACTGCTTCTTATATGAACTCTCAACTTACTGCAAATGGAAGCCTGAGTAACCTGATAGGTTATATGGCCGGAAAACAATCATTGGGAGGAAATTTGAATTTGAATGCAGATCAAATAGATCTGAATAAATGGATGGGAACAACTGCATCCAATACAACTTCATCTAATACCACAACCGCTTCAACAACAAATGCAACTACTGCCCCCTTTGCGGTACCTGCAAACATGAATCTAAATATTCATACCACAGCCAATACACTGGTGTATGATAAAGTGAATTACAACAACATCAGCGGCACATTAAAATTAGAAGATGAAAAAATTGAACTTCAAAATATAAAGGCCAATGCTTTAGATGGCAGCTTGTTGATCAATGGCAGCTATGCAACCAAGGTTAGCAAAGAAAAACCTGACATTAGTCTAACCTACGATATCAAAGACATGGATGTTCAAAAAACTTTTTATGCCTTTAACACCTTGCAATCTTTAATGCCCATTGGAAAATTTCTGGCGGGAAAACTCAGTTCACAACTTTCGTTGACAGGTAATTTAAAGCAGGATATGTTCCCGTTACTCAATAGCCTTACGGGTAAAGGCAATTTACTTTTATTAAAAGGGATACTCGCAAAATTTGCCCCGCTTGAAAAAATAGCCTCGGTGCTGGATGTGGACAGGTTAAAATCCATTAGCCTCAAGGACATTAAGAATTATATTGAATTCAGCAATGGCAAAGTATTGGTAAAACCATTTACTGTAAAAGTGGATGATATAGAAATGGAGATTGCCGGTCTGCATGGGTTTGATCAGTCCATTGACTATGGCATCAAAATGAAACTACCCCGTGCATATATGGGAAGCAAAGGAAATACATTAGTAAACAACCTCATCAGTAGTGCCAATACAAAAGGTATCCCTATTAAAATGAGTGATGTTATCAATTTGAGTCTAAAACTTACCGGTACTATTTCAAGCCCATCTCTAAGTGTAAACCTGAAAGATGTAGCCGGTGATGTGCTGGCAGACATAAAAAATCAGGCGGAAGATTTTGCAAAAGCAAAGGCCGATAGCTTGAAACAAAAAGCGAAGGATTCATTAAATGTTATTAAATCAAAAGCCGAGCAAAAAGCCAAAGAAGCATTAGCTGAAAAAGGGATTGACACCGCCAATCTTAATATTAAAAACGCCAAAGACACCATTGTAAAAAGAGTAACAGATACGCTAAAGAAAAAAGCAAAAGATTCGTTGAAGAGTAAATTGAAGAAATTGTTTAATTGATAATGAACCTTCATTTAAAGATAGCAAATCATTCATGTGCACAATCGCTCTATAATTTTTGTGTGTGTTGGAAATAGATTTAATAAATCATTCTTTTTACCCAACTCAAAATCCTCAAAATCAAAACCAGGTGCTACAGTGCAACCCACAAATGAAAATGAAGTACCCGGAGCAAGCTCGGCGGCAAACCAACAGCCAGCTGGTACTACAAACTGAAAAAGTTCTCCTTTTAAAAAATCGCTCCCCAAAATGACCGTTTCCATACCTCCGGATGTATGTAATACATGAATAAGCAAAGCGCCTCCCGTATAAAAATGCCAAACCTCATCACTTTTGATGCGATGAAAAGCTGAATAATCTCCCGATACTAATAGATAATATATAGCTGTACTTATAGGTCTGGCTGTCTTAAATCTGGCAGGCAAACCATTTACCGGTATTTTTTCAACAGATTGATGAGTCTGCTGAAACCAACCTCCCTCCGGATGCCGCTTCAGGCTAAATCTTTCAATCAACAAATCGCTGGTAATTTTACGTTCCATTGTTCAAAATTTTAATCAAGAATAAATGAGGAAAACCCTGCTTTTCCTAAATTTTCAAATTTGCCAACTCTTTAATAATGCAATTTTCCCTTTTTTGTTCCCGTTTTGTATCTTCGTGGGCTGCATATTGTTAAGTATGCTATTTTATTAAAATATCTGCATTGTGCAACCACTAAACAAAAACATTCATGGATCCAAATATATTATACATCATCATTGGTGTGGCAGCCCTTTTACTGGGCCTGGTGGCGGGTAAGCTCATCTTTGCCAAAAACACCAGAAAAAAAGTTGAAGAAGCCGAACTGCAATCTCAAACTATACTTAAAGAAGCCGAACTAAGAGCCGACACCATCCGCAAGGAAAAAGAACTGGAGGCCAAAGAAAAGTTTGTGCAAATGAAGAGCGCAAACGACAAAGAAATTTTTGAGAAGAACAAAAAGATAAATGATTCGGAGAATCGCATTCGTCAAAAAGAACAATCTGTAAATCAAAAGGAAAACAATCTGGATAAGCAGATTAAAGAGAATGATGCTATCAAACAAAACCTGAACCGTCAGATAGAACTGGTAAATATTAAAAGAACCGAGTTGGAAAAACACCAGGAAGAGCATATCCGCAGATTGGAAAAGATTGCCAACCTTTCGGCCGAAGATGCAAAAACCCAGTTGATAGAAAGCCTGAAAGAGGAAGCACAATCAAAAGCGGTAACACTACAGCAGGAAATTATTGAAGATGCCAAACAAAAGGCAGCAAAAGAAGCCCGCAAAATTGTAATACAAACCATACAGCGTACCGCTGCCGAACAGGCTATAGAAAATACCATTTCTGTCTTTAATCTGGAAAGCGATGAAATTAAAGGACAGATAATAGGACGTGAAGGAAGAAATATTCGTGCAATAGAATCTGCAACAGGTGTTGATTTGATTGTAGATGATACTCCAGAGGCTATTTTGCTTTCTTCATTTGACCCGCTTCGTCGAGAAGTTGCCCGGTTGAGTTTACAAAGGCTGGTTGCCGATGGTCGTATTCACCCTGCACGAATTGAAGAAGTAGTTGAAAAAACTAAAAAGCAAATTGATGAGCAGGTAATGGAAATAGGCGAACGTACCGTTATTGAACTGGGCATTCATGGCCTTCATAAAGAACTGGTAAGAATGGTTGGCCGTATGCGTTTCCGATCTTCTTATGGCCAAAATCTTTTGATGCATAGCAGGGAAACGGCCAACCTTTGCGCTACCATGGCAGCCGAGTTAGGCTTGAATCAAAACATGGTAAAGCTGGCAAAACGTGGAGGCTTGCTACACGATATTGGAAAAGTACCAGATGAAGAAAGTGAATTAAGCCACGCATTGCTGGGTGCAAAACTGGCCGAAAAATATGGCGAAAATCCCGCTGTAGTAAATGCCATAGGTGCACACCACGAAGAAATGGAAATGCAATTTGTCATTTCTCCAATCGTTCAGGCCTGCGATGCTATCAGCGGTGCCCGCCCCGGTGCTCGCCGCGAAATAATGCAGCAATATATTCAGCGGATTAAAGACCTTGAAAATCTGGCTATGGGATATACGGGAGTTGAAAAAGCATATGCCATTCAAGCCGGACGAGAACTGAGGGTTATCGTTGAAGCAGATAAAGTAACTGATCAGGAATCCGAAAGGCTTTCTTTTGAAATGGCACAGAAAATTCAAACTGAAATGACCTTCCCTGGGCAAATAAAAGTAACCGTTATTAGAGAGAAAAGAGCTGTAAACGTGGCCCGTTAATTTGTTGCAAATTAGCTGGTTATAATTTTTATTTAACTATAAAAGGTGGTTTCAAAAATTAGAGCAATAAACTAATTCATGATTTAAGTTTTTTGCCAAAAACCCCCTACCTTTGCCGTCCCTTAAATGTAAGTAATATGAATTTCAGTGCTATAGCCTTTGTACATGAGCAAATGACTCCAAAAAAGGAATTTCCTGCTTTTAAAGCTGGAGATAATGTTACCGTTAATTATAAAATTATTGAAGGTAACAAAGAGAGAATTCAGTCTTTTAAAGGCGATGTAATTAAGAAACAAGGTACAGGCCATACAGCTTCCTTTACTGTTCGCAAAATCTCTGATGGTGTGGGTGTAGAAAGGGTTTTTCCTTTTTATTCTCCCAATATTGAATCTATAGAGGTAAATAAAACAGGCCACGTTCGTCGTGCCAAACTGTTTTATCAAAGAGGCCGTAGTGGTAAAAGTGCCCGTATTCGTGAAAAACGCGTTGTCACCGAAACTGCTGAATAATCTTATTAGGAATAAATTTTTCAAAAGTCCCGTATATCGGGGCTTTTTTGTTATCTGCCAGTTATCGTAGATAAATCAGCAAGATTTTTGTACATACTTATTATCTTTGTTATCTAATAATTTAGACTATGACAACCCCTGTTTTGCTTGGCATGCTCGGCACCAACGAAATCATCATTATACTCATCATTGTTTTGCTGCTGTTTGGTGGCAAAAAAATTCCTGAACTGATGAGAGGATTGGGTAAAGGTGTTCGTGAGTTTAATGACGCCAAGACCAATGTAAAAAAAGAGATAGAGGAAAGTGCTGGCGATGTAAAAAACTCAGTGAAGTAATTCACTCACACTTTCTCTTTACAAGAAAAATTATCTCATTTGCCTGAGTATATTTCTATTGAGGATTATCATGCCCGGTTAAATACAGGCAAAACTACCTGCGAGGAAGTAGTACAGTATTATCTTAACAGTATTAAGGAAAACAAAAGTCTGAATGCATTTGTTGATGTATATACAGATGAAGCATTACAAAGAGCAACACAACTAGACGAGCAGCGAAAACTAGAAGGCATCAAAGGAAAACTCCATGGTGTTGTAATAGCAGTGAAAGATGTAATAAGCTTCAAAGACCATTCTTTAACTGCCGCTTCAAAAATTCTTGAAAATTTTAATGCAGTATATTCTGCTTCAGTAATTGAAAATCTTTTAGAAGCCGGTGCTATCATTATAGGTAATTGCAATTGTGATGAATTTGCAATGGGAAGCACCAATGAAAATTCTGCATATGGAAAAGTTTTAAATGCACTTGACGAAAGCCGAGTACCCGGTGGATCATCAGGAGGCTCGGCAGTGGCTGTACAGGCAGGTCTATGTATGGTATCTCTGGGAAGCGACACAGGTGGTTCAGTAAGGCAACCCGCAGATTTCTGCGGCATCGTTGGTTTAAAACCAACTTATGGACGTGTATCCAGATACGGACTAATTGCTTATGCTTCTTCGTTTGATCAAATTGGAATTTTTGGAAAAAATATTCCAGATGTAGCATTGGTACTTGAGGTAATAGCAGGAAAAGATACTTATGACAGTACCGTTTCTCAATTGGAAGTTCCTTCCTACTCAACACAACTTCAGTCAGAAAAAAAATACAGGTTCGCTTATTTTGAAGAAGCGCTTCATCATAAAGGAATTGATCAGGAAATAGCGAAGAGCATCAAAACAAAAATAGAAGAGCTAAGAAATGAAGGTCATAAAGTTGATGCAGTACCTTTTGATTTAATGGAATTCATTGTTCCTGCATATTATATTCTTACCACTGCGGAAGCATCAAGCAATCTTTCGAGATATGATGGTGTAAAATTTGGTCATAGAACCAATTCAAAAGGACTAGACTTAAATAATACATATAAACAAACCCGAACTGAAGGTTTTGGAAAAGAAGTGAAAAGGCGTATTATGTTAGGGACATTTGTGCTTAGTGCCGGCTACTACGATGCTTACTATACCAAGGCTCAAAAAGTGCGCAGGATTTTAAAAAATAAAATTCAAGATATTTTTAACAATTACGATTTTATCATACTTCCCACTTCTCCTGTTACTGCTTTTAAAGCCGGAGAAAAAATGGACGATCCTATCGCCATGTATTTAGCTGATATTTATACCGTAATGGCCAACCTTGTTGGCATTCCTGCCATCTCTATCCCGTTATTTAAACACAGTAACGGAATGCCATTTGGAATGCAACTAATGGCAAATTCATTTGATGAATTAACTTTACTGCAGGTTTCTCATCAAATCATGAACAAACGGCCTTAAACGCTGGATAATTGAAAAAGAAAATATTCATACCATTTTCTGTGACTATCATGTCATTCGTTTTTTTATTAATGACATCCATTGCCACTGCACAAACTAACACCACAACAGCTGTGGATACCACTATACATGAAAAAGATATTGTAAATGATTCATTGCCATTGAATGATTTGAAGTCGGGTTTTAAAAGTCTTTTTCAAACTGCAATGTTGGGCGATGGCATCAATCCCGGCAAACTGAATCCAATGGCGGTAAGTTTTGTACAGAACTATATCAAAAAAAATGAAAAGGGTTTTAAAGAAATGAAGAAATGGGCTGCTCCATATTTTAATATGATGGATGAAGTTTTATCGGCTCATGGTATTCCAAAAGAATTAAAATATCTGGCGGTTATAGAATCTGGACTTCGGTACAATGCCATTTCCTGGACAGGAGCAGTTGGCCCCTGGGCTTTTATGCCAGCGGCTGCCCGTCAATACGGGCTATCAATATCACGCCACAATGATGAAAGACTTGATTATTACAAAAGCACACACGCTGCCGCAAGATTTCTGACTGATTTATATGTGCGCTATGGCGACTGGCTATTGGTAGTTGCAGCTTATAATTGTGGACCTGGTAATGTAAGTAAGGCCATCAAAAAATGCGGATCTACCGATTTTTGGAAATTGCAATATTATCTACCTGATGAATCCATGAATCATGTAAAAAAATTTATTGGCACCCATTATATTTTTGAAGGAGAAGGTGGCATTACCACACTTACTAAAGAGGAGCTAAAAAATGCAGCACTTACTACCAATATTAATTTGAGTAAAGACGAACTAAAAGCATCTAAAGTGCTGAAAATAAGTGGCAGGTATTATGCATCTGTTATTGCTACGCATATTTTGATGAGCGAAAAAGAATTTAATCGATACAATCCGGGATTTAACAGCGAAATTGCTATTTCAGGCAGCTATGAATTGAGATTGCCCGAAAGCAAAATGGCCATGTTTACTAACAATAAAACTGTTATTCTAAAAGAATCCATGGAAAAATTGCTTACATCAGGTTCCTGATTTTTTGCTATTGAAATACTTGCCTGATTGCCTCTGCTTTCATCATACATTCATCCCATTCGGCTGCTGCGTTACAATAATGTGTAATACCAGAACCCACTTGATAAGAAAGATAGCCTGAAGCAGCATTATACATTACACTACGAATGACTACATTAAAATCAAAGTCGCCAGAAGGGTTAATATAACCCAAAGCCCCTGAAAAAATCCCCCGTTTTCTGGTTTCGTATTTTTCAATTAATTCCATAACAATTTTTTTGGGGGCACCAGTCATTGATCCCATTGGAAAGCAGGCTTTAATGATATCAGTAAAAGAAATACCGTCTATCAGCGTTCCACTTATTGTAGAAATCATTTGATGAACCTGCGGAAATGAATAAATTCCAAATAACTCTTCTACCCCTACAGAGCCTTCTTCACAAATTTTTGAGAGATCATTTCTTACAAGATCTACTACCATCACATTTTCAGATCTGTCTTTGGCGCTGTATCGCAGCCATTCTTTATTTGCGATATCGTGATCAACATTTTTCTGATCCCGCTTTGAAGTGCCTTTTATTGGTTGAGAAAAAATTTTGTTTTCTTGTTTATTCAAAAACCTTTCGGGACTTGCACATATCAGCCATTTGTTATCATATTTATACAAAGCCGCAAATGGATTGGGGGAAATGGCTGCCAGTTTTTGAAAAATATAAAGTGGATTTATGATTGCTGTTGAAGCAAAAAACTCCTGACAAAAATTTACTTCATAACAATCGCCCCGAAGAATATGCTGTTTGAGCAACTCCACTTTTTGAGAATATGCATCTTTGGTTAATCGGTAGTCAAAGGTTACAGTGCTTGATACATCTTGTGGTGTAGTTGCCATTGAAACAATCTCGGCAGCAATTGCAGTTGCATTTTCTGCTTCTATCCACAGTTCTTTTTCATTCAATTTGATAACCACCTCAGGAACAAAAAAGAAAAGATCTTCAAACCCAGTTTCATCAGGGTTTTCAGAGGATAAATTTTCAATTTCGTTTTTAAGATCATATCCCAAATGGCCGAAAAGCCAGGAAGATGACTCTTTTGCATCATTGACAAATGATGATAATTGTAATAAAGCATTTTCACCAGCATTAGCCTTAATACAATATTTTATTCCCACACCAACAAGGCATTCCATCTGATGTGGTGCAATGTTGTACTGTTGATTGTCTAAAAAACAAAAAGTACCATACCGGTTAGCCCAGTATAGCACTTTATCTTTTAACTGAAAAAAATCAGTAACAGGAACTAAGCAATTGGTTTTTGGGTTGGTATTCAAAGCACGGTAAGTGATTTACGATACTGTGCGGGTTTAATAATCGTCTTCTTCATCATCAAACTCATCCTTGTCATTAAACATATCTTTGAATTCATCATCAAGTCCCAGATCATCTTCTTCACTTTTCTTTCCACCGCCGCTTTTTTTGCCTTTTGATTTTGGGATATCAAACTCATCAAAATCAGGATCCCAATTTTCTTCTTCTTCTTCGGGCTTTTCCCAATCATCAGGTCCATCCTCTACATCATCGTCATCATCATCTTCCTTTTTATTTTTAGAAGTTGCTTTCCCGCTTTTTTTAGAGGAAAGGGTATCCTGTTCGTCATCATCAAAATCATTTTCATCATCCTCCATTTGTTTTTTAGATTTTGATGATGTTTTTTTTACAGGTTCGCCAGAAGCTGAATCTCCTGCATTGCTATTTGATTTTTTTTCTTTTTCAGATTTAGAAGCCATAGTTTAAAAGGGTTGATGCTGTAAAATTTCAGCGAAGTTTTTAAATAGCCAAATTTTTTACTCAGAATTTTTTTTGACTCTTTCAAAATACCTTAATAAGTTGATCCCTGCCAGGTCCGTTTGAAATATATTGAATATTCACTCCTAAATATTCATTTATAAATTTTACATATTCTTTCATACTTTCAGGCAAAGCTGTATAATCTTTTGCAGTATCAGTGCTGATATTCCATCCGGAAAATTGACGATAAACCGGTTCAGGCTTTTGTCTTTCCATTTGAAAAGGCACTTCATTTGTTTCTTTTCCGCTTATTTTATATGAAGTACATACCTGCAATTCTTTAAAAGCATCCAAAACATCCGCTTTTGTCATTACAATTTGAGTTACACCATTTATCATACAGGCATAGCGAAGTGCTACCAGATCAATCCAACCACAACGACGAGGTCTGCCAGTAGTAGCGCCAAATTCATTGCCGGTTTTTCTTAGAGATTCTCCCAATTCATTGTCCAGCTCGGTGGGAAAGGGTCCGCTGCCAACTCTTGTACAATAAGCCTTGGTTACACCTATCACATCCCGTATTAATTGAGGTGCAATACCGAGTCCATTGGAAACACCGGCCGAAATGGTATTAGATGAAGTAACATATGGAAATGTTCCAAAATCAATGTCCAGCATACTTCCCTGTGCGCCTTCTGCCAATACTTTTTTCCCTTCTTTAATTTTATTGTTGATGAAATATTCACCATTTACAATATTCATTCCTTTTAAAATCTCTGCCGCTTCAAAAAATTCTTCTTCCCATACAGTGATGTCTTCATGAAAATTAAAATTATCTAAAAGACGCTGATGCTTCAATCTCAATTTGATGTAGGCAGTAGTAAAATTTTTGTCAAGCAAATCGCCGACTCG
>Ga0073900_10000147_pt1 | contig 56305 bp, 47 predicted proteins | sample KloWWTmetKNB5Kit_FD_66666 | JGI IMG/M metagenome (GOLD analysis project Ga0073900, IMG submission 66666) | Active sludge microbial communities from Klosterneuburg, Austria, studying microevolution and ecology of nitrifiers - Klosterneuburg... | ecosystem: Engineered > WWTP > Aerobic digester >...
CTGAGCTTTCACTCAATTAGCGGGCTTTCACAAAGTACAGTATATTCAATATTAAAAGATAAGCAGGGCTTTTTATGGGTTGCTACGGCAAACGGGCTTAACCGGTTTGATGGTACTTCCATGAACATATACAAGCCTTCATATAGTGAGCCGCAGGGTAAAATGAAGGGAAGAATAATACGCAGTGCATTGCTGGAAGATGATGCAGATCAAATTTGGTTTGGAAGCGATAGGGTTGTTAATTGTTTTAATAAAAAGAAGCAGGTTTTTACGCAACGGCAATTGTATTGGAATAAAACGGGTTTAGGCAGGTTGGATAGCACGCCCAATATAGAAATATTTGCCAATCCGTTAATCATAAAAGAAGGCTATTACTGGTTTTCATCGGCGAGTGAAGGATTGTTTGCTTTAAACACAAAAAAGAATAACTGCTTTAATTACCCGGTAACAATAAAAGATGAAAAAGGAAACAATATTCCACTTATGTACCAGGGTGTTGCACTTAAAAATAATATATGGTTTGCATCACCCAAAGGATTGTTGCGCTTTAATTTAATCCATAAGCAATGGGACCTTTTTTTGGCAGGGCAGTCTTTTTTTTCTATTGCCCATTGCAGGGATACTTTATACCTCGGTAACAATGAGAATATTGAGTGGTTTGATACAAAGTCTTTAAAAAAAGGGTTCTGCAAAATAAATAATTTTCAGGCGGAACAAAAAACAATCCGGTATATAACTACAGATGGAAAAATGAATATTTGGGCTGGCGACCAGGATGGGAATATTTTTTATAAACCTGCAATAGCAAATGAATTTATTTGGAAAGGAAACATTAATGGTAATGCCCGAACAAAGTATCCGGTTTATTGCATGTATGCAGATACTTCGGGCAATCTTTGGGTGGGTGCAGATGTTTTGGGTTTATTAAAAGCAGATATTACGCATAGTGGTTTTAACAGGTTCCCAAATGTAAAAAATGAAGCAAATAACAACAAAGATTTATTTGTGTACTCTATTTATGAAGATTCTGAAGAAAATATGTGGTTGGGAACTTTTCAAAACGGGTTATTGGTTGTAAATAAAAAAACAGGAGAGGCAAAACCTTTTGCATTTCCTTTTTTTGACAATAAGCTGCTCTATGCCAAATCGGTGCCACTCATTGCTACAGATAGTAGCGGAAACCTATGGGCGAGTTACTCCGGTTATTTATACATAAGAGAAAAGGGAAAAAATGATTTTATACCTGTTAAAATGCCCGTTCCTATAAGCGCTTTACAAACGCCCCAGCTAAATAGTATTGTAGATTATGAAAATGGCTGGCTGGCCGGAACCAATATTGGCTTGTATTTTATTAAAAAAGAAAAAGGTATTTACCGGGTGAGGCATGTTACCAATTACAACCAGTCAAAAGTAATTGGGCTATGGGTTTCGCCCGAAGGAAAAATTTGGACCGTGGCAGGATCGAACGGGATTTTAATATTAAACAAACCCGATGACCCTATTGCCGAACAGCGTATTTTTAAAGGACTTGATGTAAAATCCATACGTTATGATGCAGCCAAACACTTACTGTGGATTTCCAGCTCTGATGGGTTAATTGCCTATTCGTATCCCGATGGTCAACACCGGTTTTATACCGAAAAAGACGGGTTGTTGAATAGTTTTGTATATGGAACAATAAGCAATAATGATGAAATATGGGTTAGCACCAATAATGGATTATCAAAAGGAAAAATTGTTTATAAAACCGGGGAACGATTGCCGGAAATAAAATTTATGAACTACACCGTTTCCGAAGGACTACCGGCTGATGAGATGAATACCGGCGCTTTTTATAAAGGTAAAAGCGGTAACCTTTATTTTGGAAGCGTAAAAGGTGTAGTTTGGTTTAAGCCTGAAGATATCAAATCAAACCTCACAAAACCAAATATTCAAATTACCGGTTTGCTGGTAAACGATTATGAAGCAGATACTGCACTGGCGGCTGGCTATATCCAGGCGCTTCAATTGTCTTATAATGAGAACAATTTATACTTCCGGTTCAGGAGTGTGGAATTTAATAATGCACTTAAAATCCGCTATAAATATATGCTTAAAGGTTGGGATAAAGATTGGATTTATCCGGGTACACTTAATGAAGTTTATTATAACAATTTACCGAGTGGCAAATATACTTTTAAGGTTATGGCACAGGGAAACATGGGTATATGGAGCGAAAAACCAAGGGAAGTTTATATTACCATTCGTCCACCATTTTGGAAAACATGGTGGTTCTATACCTTAACGGCAATAGCAGTTTTGCTTTCTGTTATTTTTATTACCCGTTTTTTTATAAATCAAAAACTAAAAGCAGAAATAGCAGAACTTAAAAAACAAAATGAAATTGAAAAGGAAAGACAAAGAATATCCAGGGAAATGCATGACGATATAGGAGCCGGACTTACCCAAATTACCTTAATGACGGAATCGTTAAAAAATAAAATGACCGGTTATGCCGGCAAAGACCTTGATAATATTACCAGCACAAGCCGTAAACTGGTAAATAATATGGGTGAAATTATTTGGAGTTTAAACCCCAACCAAAAAACATTGAGTGACCTTTTTGCCTATTTAAGGGAGCAAATAAACCTTCAATTGGAATACGCAAACTTTAAATACTACATTAGTTTACCCAAAGCCGGCAACAACATTTTACTTACCAACGAACAGCGCCGAAATTTAGTGCTGGTAACAAAAGAAATCATCAACAATGCTATTAAATACAGCAATGCACAAAATATTTTTGTAAAATCAATCATACAAAACGGAACACTTTTATTTGAAATTAATGATGATGGCGATGGTTTTGATTTGCAAAAATCACACAACGGTAATGGAATAAAAAATATACAAATCAGGATAAAGGAGCTGGGTGGAAGCATAAGTATAGATACAAGCCCCGGAAAAGGCTGTCGTTTCAATTTTAGTATCTTCCTAAATGCTACCATATAAATCACATTGCCGGTAAATACGTTTAAACCCATTTTTGTATGGTGAAAATAAATTCAATTGCAATAATAGAAGATGATGAAACGGTACTGCATTATTTGGCCGAACAAATACAACTTTGTATTGATGTAGCCGAGCTTAGGGTTTTTGGTAATGCCGAAACAGCTTTGAAAGAACTGATTGCAGAGCCTGTGGATATTGCCCTTTTTGATGTAAACCTGCCCGGAATGAATGGTATAGATTGCATAAGGAAGTTAAAAATGGTTCACCCCAAAACACAGTGCATGGTACTTACCGTGTATGATAAGCCAGATATTATTTTTGAAGCATTAAAAGCCGGAGCCATAAGCTATTTATTAAAGAGTACACCGGCAGAAAAAATTATTGAAGCCATAGCAGAAGTAAATAAAGGGGGGAGCCCAATAAGCAGCCAAATAGCCCGAAAAGTAATAGAAGCTTTTGCTATTAAAGAAAATACCAATGAGTACTTTCAAAACCTCACCCGAAGGGAGCAGGAAATACTTGAAAATTTAAGCATGGGTTATCGTTATAAAGAAATTGCCGATAAACTTTTTGTAAGTTTAGATACGGTACGTACGCATGTGCGAAATATTTACGAAAAGCTACAGGTAAACTCCAGGGCAGAAGCATTAAAAAAAACCGGCTTGCTCTAAGTAAGGCATAACATCAATATCACATTTTTTCAAAGCAAGTGTTTTAAGAGTTTTACAACTTATTCCTAAACTCAATTAAAAAAAGCAACCATGAAAGTATTCATTAGTATTTTAGCATTATCTGTTGTAATGCTATCCTGTAAAAAAGATTCAGACAATAACCAGCCACCGCCAGGTAATGGACCAATTGAAAATAGCCAATGGGTTTATAAATCCACAACTTATAACGAAGGCGGATCGGTAATAGAAACCGGTAACATCACCTTAAAAGCAGTTGCGGCTACTATTGGCGGCAGCACTTGGCTCAATATGGTGGATCAGTCTACAGGCCAGCCCATAATTGCCATTCAAAAAAGAACCGAAGGTTGGTGGTATAATGCATACCCGGACGGCCCACCAAGTTTATGGTTTAAATATCCGGCTGCGGTAAATGAAACCTATCCATATGCTTTTGGTACTTGCCTGGTTAAAGAAATTAATGCTTCGGTAACAGTTCCTGCAGGTAGTTTCTCAAATTGTTACATGGTAGAAGGAGATGATTCCAATAGCAAGGAAGACGAATTTTGGTTTTCAAAAGATGGAGCCATTTTAATTAAATTCAATACCTACGATGAAAAAGCTGCCGGACCTGCAACTAATTTGTTTTTGGATCAATCATTAGAACTGGTAAGCTTTACAAGATAATTTTAAGCCTTTTTAAATAATTATTTTTACTAAAACCCTTTTTTAGGGTTTTTTTATTGCATCAATTTCTTCGGAAAGGTTGGTAACGCCGGGCTTTATTTTTACATTTATAAGTTGACCTTCGGTAATACTAACAGTTTTGTCATTTATATTTTTTGCAACCCCGTTAAATGTGCCATTTAAAATATTTTTTATAGTGTCAAGTTCGGTAATATTAAATTCACCGCTTACAAATGAATAACTATCCATTGGATTTGAAAAATCTGGGAAATAGCCTCCATGTGAATTCTTCATCATTCCTGTTTCAAAAAGCTGAAAAGTGCCCGAAGTTGCCTTATTAAGGTTAACATTAATAGTTCTTTTATCCATATGCATATTACTGGTAATGTTCAGCCATGCTGCTGGCGTTTTTTCATCCCATAAAAACCTTTGTACTATCCAGCCTTCAGAATTTACTGCAGCGCCATTTGCTTTAAATAAAATACGATTGTCGGCGTTGTTAACGGTAGTCTTGTTTTCTTTATTAACCGATTTTACTTCAGGCGAATTCTTTTGATTTCCAGAATTGCAGGAGATGATAAATATTGAAGCAATAGCAATAAAAAAGTACTTTTTCATAAAAAAATGTTTAGTGAAAGGTACAAAAGAATACCTGTATATCTTTTTATCTGCAGGTGAATTAATCAACATTTTTCCTGATAATTTCCGCTATTAATCCCGTCCACCCGGTTTGGTGAGATGCGCCAATGCCTTTGCCATTATCGCCATGAAAATACTCGTAGAATAAAACCAGGTTGTTAAAATATTGATTCTCATCTAAAAGGGTATTTCCACCATTAATTTTTCTCTTTCCTTCATTATTCCTGGTGAAATTATTAATAAGCCTTTGGCTCAATTGCCCGGCAACCATTTTAAGGTTTAGGCTTTGGCCGGAATGTGTGGGATACTCAGCCAGCAGGTCTTCATCAAAAAATTGAAAATATTTATTCAATGCCGATATGGTAAGGTAATTTATGGGCATCCATACGGGCCCACGCCAGTTAGAGTTGCCGCCAAATAGTGCCGTTTGTGATTCGCCGGGTTCATAGTTTAGGCCAAACTCCTTCCCGTCAATATTAATTACATAAGGTTTCTCATGAATTTTTGATAAAGAGCGTATACCCCCGGGAGATAAAAATTCATTTTCATCCAGCAATGCTTTCAAAATTTTTTCTAAACGTTTTTTTGGTGCAAGCGATAGCAGTATAGCGCCGGTTGAATTTATTTCAATAGCAAGAAAATGGTCGTTTTTTTGCTGGTAAGTAACAAACCATTTGAGCCTTTGATAAAATTCGGGAACTTTTGAAAGTAAAGATTGATCAATTACATGTACGGCAAATAAGGAGGTGAGGCCAACCAATGACCGAACTTTTAAAGGAATGCTACGGTGGTTAGGTAGTTTCAGTACATCATAAAAAAATTCATCTTCTTCATCCCACGCCCCACCAGCGCCGGTATGTATCTGGTTAATGGATTCGGCAATATAAGTAAAGTGTTCAAAAAATTTGGTGGCTAAATCTTCATAGGCTTTATTCGTTTGGGCTAGTTCCAGCGCTATTTCCATCATATCCAGGCAATACATTCCCATCCATGCGGTGCCGTCTGCCTGTTCCAGTGAGCCACCTTCGGGTACATTGTTACGGTCAAATACGCCTATATTATCCAGGCCCAAAAAACCAGCTTCAAATACATTATTATCCTGCCTGTCTTTTCTGTTTACCCACCAGGTAAAATTGATGAGCAGTTTTTGAAACACCCTTTCTAAAAATAGAGTATCGCCTTTTCCCAGGCTTTCCTTTTCGGCTTTATATACCCGCATACATGCCCAGGCTTGCACCGGAGGGTTTACATCGCTAAAATTCCATTCATACGCAGGTATCTGGCCATAAGGGTTCATATACCATTCTCTTAGTAATAACAGCAATTGGTTTTTGGCAAATTGCGGATCAAGTGAAGCAAGGGGTAAACAGTGAAAAGGAAGGTCCCATGCGGCATACCAAGGATATTCCCATTTGTCCGGCATGGAAATAATATCTTCATTATTCAGTGTGAGCCATTTGCTGTTGCGGCCATTGAGGCGTTCTTGAGGCGGTGGCGGCTGCCCTTCGTCACCTTTTAACCAACTGGGAATATCAATATAATAAAATTGCTTGTTCCACAACATTCCTGCATAAGCCTGGCGTTGTATATTTTTTAGATCTTCATTTTTTGTAGTGATAAGCTGATCATAAAATTCATTGGCTTCCTGCATCCTGCTTTTAAATATTTCGTCAAAATCTTTACCCAGCGGATTGTTCAGTTTTGTTTTGCTTAACCGTAATTTTATACTTACAGATCCTATTCCATCAACGTTGTACCGGTAAAAAGGAGCAAACTTAGTTCCACTTTTTTTATTTTCAGGTAAATTAAAATTGTTGGAGATAACTGCTTCATGAAAAATATCTTTTACAAAAGGATTTTTGTTGGGAATATTATAGAGGCGCTCAGTATTGGTTTCATTTTCGGTGAATAATACCCTTTCTGGTGTTTGAAAATAAAATTGATATGCTCCTAGTTTCGGTGTGTAAATAAATGCTTCACTGGTATTACTGTCTTCATTTATGAGTTCAATAACAGGTTTTTCATTTTCCAGGTTAAAAGCCCATAAGTTGCGCATCCATAAAGTGGGCATTAAAACAATGGGCGCTTTAAGGTTACAGCGGTTGTGCACCGTAATTTTTATACAAATATCTTCTTCATTGTTTTTGGCATATTCTATAAATACATCAAAGTATTTACCCTCGTTAAAAATACCGGTATCTATAATTTCATATTCATCTTGCAGCCTGCTTCGGTGCTTATTTTTTTCTTCCAGTTCGGCATAGGGAAATGCCTGTTGCGGATATTTGTATAGATATTTCATGTACGAATGGGTAGGCGTATTATCGAGATAATAATATAATTCTTTTACATCTTCACCATGGTTGCCGTTTGCAGGAGTAAGGCCAAAGAGCCGTTCTTTTAAAATGGGATCGTTGCCGTTCCATAAAGTAAGCGCAAAACAAATGCGTTGTTTATCATCGGATATACCTGCAATGCCATCTTCGCCCCAGCGATAGGTTTTGGAGCGGGACATATCGTGGGTTATATAGTTCCATGCATCTCCATCGGCGCTATAGTCTTCCCTTACAGTAGCCCATTGCCGTTCTGATATGTAAGGGCCCCATTTCAACCAATTTTTTTGATTTGAATAATTTTCTTCTAATCTTTTTTGTTCCGTAGAAAGATTTTTTGACATGGAGTGGATATTTGCATAAATGCATTAGGAAACTATGGGACAAATTTACGCCTCTTTACAGTGGAAATAAACTAAACCATCATAGAATAATGTTACAGCGCCTTATGGTTTGCCAGGATGATTTGAACCCTGTGCTGAAAAACTAAATTAAAAAGCTTCTTTTACTATGTACTCACTTTTTACGCCCAGTAAAGCAAGCTGATTTTCTATTGCAGCCATCATGGGTGGTGGGCCGCAGAGATAATAAAAAGAATTTTTCCCTGTATGTTTTTGAATTAAACCGGCGGTAATAAAACCATTTTCAAAGCCTTCTTTTTTTTCATTGGAAAGTATATTGATAAAATTATTCCCTAAAAGATTTGTCAATTTTTCTTTATTAATAATATCTGCCTGGGTATTATTGGCAAATAAAAGTTTATTGTTCCCAATTTTATTTTCTTTTTCCAATTGTTTTAAAATAGCTAAAAACGGTGTAATGCCTGCTCCGCCTGCAATAAAAACCCCTTCTCCTTTATAGGCAATATCTCCAAAAACTTCACCAATCAGTAATTCATCACCAGGCTGCAGCAAAAGTAACTGGTTGGTAACCCCGTTATGCGCCGGGTAAGTTTTTATGGTAAATTCAATTTGGTTGTCTGTGGGCAGCGAAGTAAAAGTAAAGGGCCTCAATTCTTTTTCCCATCCGGGTTTATTAATGGATACATCTACAGCCTGCCCGGCATGGTATTGTAACCCTCCTGGTTTTTGTGCAACAATATGCAATACGTCGTGTGTAATTTTTTCAATAGATTTTATTTTAACTGCATTTGCCATGATAAATTATTTTTTGTTGTTCAAATAAGATAAAAATTCCTGCCGTGTATCGTTGTTTTCAAAATGGCCGGAGTAGCTCGACGTAACCGTTTGGCTATTGGTGTCTTTTATTCCCCTCGAAGCTACGCATAAATGATCGGCTTCAATAAGTACGGCTACGTCATCGTGCTGCAAAATTCCTTTTAAGGCTTCTGCTATTTGAATAGTTAAGCGCTCCTGCACCTGCGGCCTTTTGGCATAATACTGTACCAGCCGGTTAATTTTCGATAAACCAATTACCTGCTTGTGTGGAATGTAGGCTACATGCGCTTTTCCAATGATGGGCACAAAATGATGTTCGCAGCATGAAAACAAAGTAATATCTTTTTCCACCAGCATTTTATGATAGCCATATTTGTTTTCAAAGAGGCTAATTTGAGGTTTGTTTTCGGGGCGGAGGCCGCTGAATAATTCTTTAACATACATTTTGGCAACACGGTTGGGTGTGCCGTTAAGGCTGTCGTCATTAAGGTTGAGGCCCAGGGTTTGCATGATTTTTTCAAAATGACCGGCAATAAGGGTTATTTTTTCTTTGTCGGTTAAATCATTAAGTGGGTTGCCAATTTGTGCTTCCGTTATCTTTTTTATCCTTTCATAATTAACAAGTGCTTCCATTTTTCTGTTTTTTATAAGTCATTAATTTTTTGCATTACATTTATTACAATAGCGTCGCAATACTGCAGGTTAAATTCGTAAAGTTCCACATTGCTATAGGTAAGTTCAATTTTATTACGCAGTATAGTTTTTGCCCTGTTGAGCCGCACTTTTACATTGGCTTCGCTTATACCAAGCAGTTCTGCGGTTTCGGCTACATTTAACCCGTTTATTTCCCTCAGCGAAAAAACTATGCGGTAATCTTCAGTAATAGTGGCAAGGGCATTTTCAATAATATGCCCAAGCTCACGGTTTTGAATGTTGTTTACTGCATTGTATTGGGTATTACTAAACATTGGCTTTGCATTTTCATTAAAGTCGGTTGTTAATTCGTTTTTAAAACTAAGTTTTTCTTTTTTTCGGTAACAGTTGTTGAGCATTATGCGTATGATCCAGGTTTTAAAGTGGGCACGGCCTTCAAATTGTTTCAGGTTTTTATAGGCATCAATAAAGCTGTCCTGCATTAAATCCTGTGTGTCCTGGTGGTTGAAATTATACGATCTTCCAATTTTGTACAGCGTAGGGTTGAACCTCTTTACGATAAGTTCGTAAAGTGGTTTTTCTCCTGCTAAAATTCGTTGTATTATTTCTTCCTCTGATAATTTATTTATTGGATTCATAAAATACCTGCTTTAAAATATTCTTTTAGCTCCTGTTAGCGAATGCTTGTTTACTCCCGTCTGAAATAATTAGAGTAACTGTATATACAAAAGGTTACAACAGATTATAAAATGTTGCTTTGCCTTTAGTTGGATAGTAAGAATAATATTATCAACTCCAGGAAATTTCTTTAACCGATGAGTTTGTTTTTAATTGCTGTAAAATAGGCTGTATAATAGTAGCGTCTGTTTTGTCAAGCTCTATAATAAAAATAAGTTCATCATTTTCTTTTTTTATGGAAAAATTTTGAAAGCTAACCTCTTTTGACTCAAGCAAAGATTTAATCAACTCATTATTTGCCGGGGACGGGGTGGCGGTTATTTGCAATGTTTTTTGATTGGATTTTTTAAAATACATCCGTTCTAATGGTTTTAAAGCCCAAAGAATTATTAATGCAATAAAACTGGTAATGCCAGCAGCAAAATACATGCCTCCACCTGTTGCCAGGCCTATTGCCGCAACCGTCCATAAACCCGAAGCGGTAGTTAACCCACGAATAGTGCCCTGCTTTAACAGCAGTATGGCTCCTGCCCCAATAAAACCAATACCACTTATTACCTGAGCTGCAATTCTGGATGGGTCGAGTACCGTATTACTTGTTCCCAATACATCTGTAAAACCAAATGCCGAAACAATCATTACCAGGCAGGAGCCTACGCATACCATCATGTGTGTACGCAAGCCTGCTGCCCAGTGCCTCCGTTCCCTTTCTAAGCCTATAAGCGCTCCAAATAATGATGCAAGCGATAACCTTAAAACTATTTCAGCCCAACTAATCATGTAATAATTTCTGCCAGTTTTCTGTACAAAATTTTTTATTGCCGGTTTCTTTAATCCTGGAGAAGTAATAAAGTTACGAAAAACAAAACTTTGCCCATATTTTTCGCCACATAAACCAACGGAAAAGGCTTCTGTCAATTCAATAGTATCATCTTATTTAAAAAGAACATTATCAATTTTTGATATGCCAAAAAAAGTTAATGAAAATCAGGCAAATCTGTTGAATTATTGCTGGTTAAACCCAAAAGCATGACAAAAAACATTTGCAAACATGATTTCAATTATTTATAGCCCGTACCCTTAGAGGATATATTTGTCTTTAATTATCGAAATTGGGAATTTTTTAGTACGGATATGATTAGAATATAGAAAGTAAATTAAGCAGGAGCAGGGAAATAGTGCATTTTTTTTAACTGGTAAATACAGCAGTATGAAAATAACCCTTCACTCAGTTTTTGTTACGTCAGTAATTCTTTTTCTTTCATGCCCACCTGCTTTTGCGCAGGAAAGCGACAGCGCTACATTTAAAAGTGTGTGTGCTGTGTGCCACACAATTGGAGGCGGCAAATTAATTGGCCCCGACCTGTTAAATGTTCAGGACCGTCATTCAGAGGACTGGATCATCAATTTTGTACAGTCTTCACAATCGGTTATTAAATCGGGTGATCAATATGCCGATTCCATTTATAAGGCATACAACCAATTGCTCATGCCCGATCATCCAAATCTCAACAATGCACAGGTAAAAGGCTTAATTGCCTACATCAAAACACAAAGCAGTATGCCCTCAACAACAATTGCTGCAACAACACAGCCACAGGGAAATAGCGATAGGGGAAAGGAATTATTTGTGGGCAATATTCGTTTTATGAACAATGGTGCGGCCTGCAATTCCTGCCACAATGTAGCCATGCAAGGTTATATGAGTGGTGGTGCATTAGGTAAAGACCTTACGCATGCCATAGCAAGGTTATCTGCGGATGGCGTTTCGGGTATTATTACCGGTTTGCCATTTCCCCAAATGAAAGAAACCTATGCGGCCCACCCGGTTACTCCGCAGGAAACCGCCGACCTAACTGCATTTCTGGTAAAAGTAGATAAAGAAGCAGCGCTTACCGCTACCAGTAAAACAGGTAATTATTTACTTGTTGGTGGTATTACCGGTTTGGTTCTCTTAATCATTTTGTATTCATTCTTTTGGATAAAACGTAAAAAGCACCCTGTTAATTTTTCGGTATTCAAAAGACAAATAAAATCGGCATAGGCAGTAAAGAAAAAATAAGAAGAAGGGCAAAGAAAAAATGCAATTTGTTCATCATTAATAAATAAACCATGAGCTGGATTAAGGACATTATTTCACCGCAAACCCGTAAGTGGGAAGAGTTTTACCGTAATCGCTTTCAACATGATCGGATAGTTCGCAGTACACATGGTGTAAACTGTACCGGTGGTTGTTCCTGGGCCATTCATGTAAAAGAAGGAATTGTAGTGTTTGAAACACAACAGTTGGATTACCCGTTAATTGATGACAAAATACCACCTTACGAACCCCGTGGCTGCCAAAGAGGGATTTCTTATTCCTGGTATTTATATAGTCCGCTTCGAATAAAATATCCACTTATACGTGGAACATTAATTGATGCTTACCGGGAAGAAAAAGAAAAAGCCGGTGGTAACCCGGTTGCTGCATGGGAAAACCTGCAAAACAATAAAGAAAAAAGAAAAAAATATCAAAATTCAAGGGGAAAAGGCGGCTTCAGGCGTACAACATGGGATGAGGTGCTGGAAATAATGGCTGCTTCAAATATTTATACGGCAAAAAAATATGGACCCGACAGGGTAATTGGATTTTCTCCTATTCCGGCAATGTCCATGTTAAGTTATGCTTCGGGTGCAAGGTTTCTTCAACTTTTTGGCGGAGTAAACCTGAGCTTTTATGATTGGTATTGCGATTTGCCCCCGGCATTTCCCGAACTATGGGGCGAGCAAACGGATGTATGCGAAAGCGCCGATTGGTACAATGCAAAAATGATTGCCGATATGGGTACCAACCTAAACATGACCCGTACACCAGATTGTCACTTTTTTGCAGAATCCCGCCATAACGGAACCAAAGCAGTTGTTTTTTCACCAGACTTTAGCCAGCTGTGTAAATACGCCGATCAATGGATACCACTTCATGCAGGTAGCGATGGTGCTTTTTGGATGGCAGTAACGCATATAATACTTAAAGAATATCATTACGAAAAACAAACGCCCTACTTTATTGATTATGTAAAGCGATATACCGACAGCCCAATGCTGGTGCATTTAGATAAAACAGAAAATGGCTACACCCCCGGAAGAATGGTTAGGGCCAATGAATTACCAAAATGGAAGGATATTGAAAACGGAGACTGGAAATTTTTATCCATAGATGAAAAAAGCAAAGAACTGGTTGTGCCAAAAGGTACAATGGGTTATCGCTGGGATAAAAACGGTGGCAAATGGAACATGAAATATGAATGTGGTGAAACCGATGCAAATTTTGATCCTGTTCTTACTTTATTAAACCAAAAAGATGAAGTGCTACAGGTTGAGTTTACAGAATTTGGACTTTCAAAAAATGCATTACGTGGCGTTCCGGTAAAAATGCTGGATACGGTAAATGGAAAAATTCCTGTTACAACTGTTTATGATCTCACTATGGCACAATATGGTGTGGACCGTAGCCTGGGTGGAGCATATCCCAAAGATTATACCGACCCCGATGCAGCTTATACACCTGCCTGGCAGGAAATTTTTACTGGTATTGATTCTAAAACCCTTTTCCAGTTTGCCCGTGAGTGGGCCGATACGGCAAATGTAACCGAAGGAAAATGTATGATTTTGGTAGGCGCTGGTGTAAACCACTGGTATCATCAAAATTTAACCTATCGTGCCGGTGCAATGGCATTAATGGTTTGTGGATGCGTAGGTAAAAATGGAGGAGGATTAAACCATTACGTTGGCCAGGAAAAACTAGCCCCAGTAGAATCCTGGGGTTCTATTGCATTTGCCAAAGACTGGGTTCCTGTTTCGAGGCTGCAACAAGCGCCACTCTGGCATTATATCAATACCTGCCAGTATCGCTATGATGGCCATCACTCCAACTATAATACCACACATAAAAATAAATGGACTGATAAACATGTGGCCGATACCATCTTTACATCTGTAAGAAACGGGTGGATGCCTTTTTATCCTCAGTTTAATGAAAACTCACTAGAGCTTGCCAAAAAGGCCATGGCCAATGGCGCCAAAAGTGATGAGGAGATAAAAGCTTATGTGCTGGAAAAATTAAAATCCAAAGAACTAAAATATTCCGTAAGTGAGCCGGAAGAGGAAGTGAATTATCCAAGGGTGTGGTATATATGGCGTGGCAATGCTATTGTGGGCAGCATGAAAGGGCATGAGTATGCATTGAAACATTACCTGGGCACACATAGCAACGTAATTGCAAAAGATGTAGAGGATAAACCGGAAGAAATAAAATGGCACGACATTGCGCCTGTAGGTAAAATGGATTTAGTGGTAGACCTTAATTTCCGGATGGATTCTTCTGCACTGTATTCGGATATTGTTTTACCCGCTGCTTCGTGGTATGAAAAAGCCGATTTGAACAGTACCGATCTGCATTCGTTCATCCATCCCCTTGGCCAGGCTGTTGCCCCGGTATGGGAATCAAAAACAGACTGGGATATTTTTAAACATTTGGCAAAAGCAACCAGCGAAATGGCCAAAAAATATTTTAATGATGTGCAGAAAGATGTTGTGTTTACACCACTTTCGCATGATAGTGCAGATGAAATTACCCAACCTACTATTAAAGATTGGTACACCGGGGAATGTGAGGCAATTCCCGGAAAATCTATGCATAAAATAAGTGTTGTAGAAAGAGATTATACTGACCTGTATGAAAAATTCATCACACTTGGCGAAGGCATTAGGGAAAAAGGATTGAGTGCACACGGCAACCATTATATGTGTAAAGAAGAATTTGATGAAATGTGCAGTTCACAACATTTTCATCAACGAAAGTATAAAGACAAAAAGCTCCCTTCTATCCAGGAAGATGAGTGGGCCGCAAATGCTGTATTACATCTTTCTTCATTAACCAATGGAAAGCTTACCAAAAAAGCCTATGAATACATGGAAAAGAAAACAGGCCTTGCACTTGTGGACCTGTCCGATGATTCATTAGGTGTAAAAATCCGCTATGCTGATCTTTTGGCAAAGCCGCATCGTTACAACACTTCTCCTGTTTGGTCGGGGTTAATGAATAATGGCCGGGCTTATTCTGCTTATACTTATAATGTAGAGCGATTAGTACCATGGCGAACTCTTACCGGAAGGCAGCATTTTTATCTTGACCAGGAAATGTACATTGCTTATGGCGAACATTTGCCCACATTTAAGCCGGCGCCAAGCCCAGAAGTATATGGTGATTTAAGAGAAACCTGGAAAAACGGAAAAGCAAAAGCATTGAACTATCTCACACCGCATGGTAAATGGCATATTCACTCCACTTATATGGAAAATTTAAGAATGCTCACCCTTTCCAGAGGTATTGAGCCCTGCTGGCTGAGTGAAGTAGATGCGGAAGAACTGGGCATAAAAGATAACGACTGGGTAGAAGTGCACAACGATCATGGTGTGTATGTAACCCGTGCATGTGTAAGTTCCCGTATACCTCCGGGAGTATGTATTGTTTATCATGTGCCCGAAAGAACCGTAGGGATTCCCAAATCGCAATTGAGGGGAAATAGAAGAGGAGGCGGGCATAACAGCGTAACACGTATTCACTTAAAACCCAATTATCTCAATGGCGGATATGGCCAGTTTTCTTACCACTTTAATTATTGGGGGCCAGTAGCGCCACAAAGAGATACTCATGTAATTGTAAAGAAAATGGAAAAACTGGTGTGGTAATGGTTAATTGATTTTGGTTAATTGCATTTTAAGTCCATTAGGAAAAATAATTCAAGATAATGTCAGAAAAAAAATAAAATATAGTTCATCATTCACAATTCATCATTCACAATTCATAATTCAAAACTTATGGACGTACGATCACAAATAGCAATGGTTTTTCATTTAGATAAATGTATTGGCTGCCATACCTGCTCTATTGCCTGTAAAAATATTTGGACCGACCGAAAAGGCGCCGAGTATATGTGGTGGAATAATGTAGAAACAAAACCCGGCACCGGATATCCTACCAAGTGGGAAGATCAGGGGATTTATAAAGGCGGCTGGGAAAAAAAAAGAAATGGAAGTATAGATTTAAAAGGCGCCGGTAAAAGACGTGGCCTCACCAATATTTTTTATAACCCCAACCTGCCGGTAATTGATGATTATTACGAGCCTTTTACTTATAAATATTTAGACCTCATTGAATCGCCCGAAGGAGAAGACCAGCCAACAGCAAGGCCGGTATCATTAATAACAGGCGAACCTATTGATATAAAAATGGGACCAAACTGGGACGATGACCTTAGCGGCACACCCGATTATGCCCGTAACGATCCGAATTTGCACAACATTTCCGAAGAAGAAAAGGAAGTGATGTTTCAACTGGAAAAAATGGCACTGTTTTATCTTCCCAGAATTTGCAACCATTGCCTCAACCCGGCATGTGTTGCCTCTTGCCCGTCAGGCGCAATTTATAAACGAGGGGAAGATGGTGTGGTACTTATTAACCAGGAAGTATGCCGTGCATGGAGAATGTGCGTTACCGCCTGCCCTTATAAAAAATCTTATTACAACTGGCATACCGGCAAATCAGAAAAATGTATTCTCTGTTATCCTCGTATAGAAGCCGGGCTGGCGCCTGCATGTATGCATTCCTGCGTAGGCCGCATTAGGTATTTGGGTGTGTTGCTTTATGATGCTTCCCGTATTGAAGAAGCAGCCAGTGCAGATGATAATAATTTAATTAACAGCCAGCTGGATATTATTTTAGATCCATTTGATGAGCAGGTAATTAAAGCAGCAAAGAAAAACGGTGTAGCCGATTCAACAATCCACTCTGCTCAAAATTCTCCTATTTACAAATTTGTAAAAGAATGGAAACTGGCTTTGCCGTTGCATCCTGAGTTCCGCACCCTGCCTATGTTGTTTTATGTGCCACCATTGTTGCCCGTAATGGCTACAGTGAAAAAAACTGATAACAGTGAGCAACAGGATAAAATGCATCCCATTGCCAAAAAATGGGAAGACAACTGGCTGTACGACACCAGCACCAAAGAATTATGGGGAACCCTGGATCAAATACGTTTTCCATTAAAATATATTGCCAACTTATTTAGTGCAGGCGATGAAGAACTCATAAAAGAAAAATGGAAAAAATTAATGGCAGTACGCATTCACCGCAGGAAAGTAACGGTGGGTGATATAAGCGATGAAAAAGTGGAAGAAACATTAAAAGATGCAGGCATGACCGCAGAAGAAGCAGATGCAATTTATGCGCTCACTTCACTTCCAAAATTTGAAGAAAGATTTGTGATTCCTGCTGCCCACAGGGAACAGGCAATAGAAATGATGGATTTTACCGGCGATACAAAAGGAGATGCAGGATTTGGATTTAAAAAACCGGTGCAACGTGGCATCTAAAATTAAGTATAAAAAAAAGAAAATGGAAACACAGCAGGATTTACAGGCAGAAACCAGCACAACGGCTACCCGTACTTTGGCCAATTATGCATTGCTTGCCGAAATGTTTAACTACCCGGTGAACGATGAGTATAAAAAAACAATACAAACCGCTCATGAATATTTGGTAAATACTTTTACCGAAGCTGCACTCACATTGCAGCCATTTGCTGAATTCGTATCGTCAACTTCTGTTAGGGATATTCAGGAGCTTTTTCTCCGGTCTTTTGATGTTCAGGCAATAACTACATTGGATATTGGATTTGTTTTATTTGGGGAAGATTACAAGCGTGGAAAATTACTCGTTCACCTAAATGAAGAACACCGCAAAGCCGGCAACCTTTGTGAAACCGAACTTTCTGATCATTTGCCCAACTTATTACGGCTGCTTCCAAAAGTTAAAGATGCAGAAATGCAAACTGAAATTGCTGAATTATTGCTTTTGCCGGCTGTAGAGAAAATGGTAAGTGAATTTACCCTGGATAAAATTGATAAGAAGGATACCGTGTATAAAAAACACCAGAAAGTACTTTTGGATTATTCCCAAAATTACCGCACCATTTTTCAAAACAGCTTAATGGCTTTGTTTCTTGTAATGCAAAGAGATTTTAATTATTACGGTAATAATAAAAGCAAGGAGGGTAATGAAAATACTGACCCGGGCAACCCGGCCTCCGGCACTCAAAATTCAGAAATTAAAGACTTCAGCCAGAATATTGAAACCGAAATGCTAACGGAAAAATAACGCAATTTGTTCCAAAAATTTAAAATTCAACGGTTATGAATTACATTGATAATTTTATTTTAATAGTACTGCCTTACCTTGCCCTGGCCACTTTTTTAATTGGTTCTATTTACCGTTACAGGAGCAGGAAGTTCCAGGTATCTTCTTTGTCATCTCAGTTCCTGGAAGGCAGAAAATTATTTTATGGCTCAGTTCCGTTTCACTGGGGTGTGTTATTTATTTTTTGTGGTCATCTTATAGCTTTTCTTGTTCCAAGAACAGTACTTGCATGGAACAGCCAACCGGTTCGCCTCTTAATACTTGAAATATCAGCATTTATTTTTGGTATTAGTATGCTTGTAGGCCTTGTAAATCTTTTTATACGGCGATATACCACACCAAGGCTTTACCCGGTTACTAATAAAATGGATTTTGTGGTTTATGTGTTATTAATTTTGCAAACCTTTACCGGATTGTGGATTGCTTATAATTTCCGCTGGGGTTCATCCTGGTTTTCAACATTACTTAGCCCTTATTTAAATTCTATTTTTAAACTAAACCCAGATATTACTGCTGTAGTTTTATTACCGTGGACGGTTAAATTACATATTGCCGGTGCATTTATCATTATTGGTATCCTTCCTTTTTCAAGGCTTATTCACATGCTGGTACTTCCTTTAAATTATATATGGCGCCCCTACCAGCAGGTTATGTGGTATTGGGATAGAAAGAAAGTTCGCAACCGTAAAACGCCCTGGTCGTTGCAGCGCCCAAAAAATACTTAATTATGCTGCTGAATATTGTAACTGATGAACAATTACTGGCCAGCCAAATCGTAAAAACAATATTGCTGCTGGTTATTTCAGGCGGCATCATTTTCAATATATACCGTATTGTCCGTTTTATTTCAATTCGAAAAAGAGCCATTAACATTGCCATCTTGTGTATACTTTGTATTGCACTCACTTTTGTAATAAGAGTTTATCGTGTAGAGTATGCCTTACTCAAAAACCCGGTTTATGTAACCGGCACAACAATAGATTATTGTAACGTTTTTGCAGAAGGCCGGGGAATTGAATTTGAATACGAACTAAATGGTATAAAATATAGGAACTGTAATACGTTTCATCCTATTACTATAGACAGTATTAAAATACCCGGTGGAAAATACCGGGTGAGGGCCAGCACTAGTTTTCCGGGAAAAGGAAGAATGGATTTTAATAAAAAAACCAACTAAATCATGCAATTAAAAATGTTATGAGTAATCCATCTGTAAAATTATCCTGGCGCATACTCTTATTGAGTACACTTGCATTTATGATTTGCTTTTCGGCCTGGATGATAAATGGTGTGCTGGTTACTTTTCTTGTAGAGCAGGGCGTATTTAAATGGAGCCCAATACAAATTGGCTGGTTGCTGGGTATCCCTGTTTTGGTAGGTTCTATATTCCGGCTCCCGGTAGGTATTCTTACAGATAAATATGGCGGCCGTTGGATAATGACAATTATCCTTGTTTTTAGTGCCATACCGATGTTTTTTTTATCCCATGCAAATAGTTTTTTATCATTTATTTTATTGAGTTTTGGGTTTGGCCTGGCCGGTACATCATTTGCAGCTGGTGTGGCTTATAGCAGTTTATGGTTTCCAAAAGAACAACAAGGAACTGCCTTAGGGATTTTTGGTGCCGGAAATGTAGGAGCAGCCTTAACTACTTTTTTTGCACCCTCCATTTTAAATAATCTCACAAATTATGGAGCAAATATTGAAGGCTGGCGCTCTTTACCTAAATTATACGCAGCTTTATTACTTGTAACTGCAATTATTTTTTTACTGGCTACAAAAAATAAATTACCGGCTGCATCCAAAACTATGCTTCAGCGGTTATTGCCATTAAAAGAAACCAGGGTTTGGCGTTTTGGCCTTTATTATTTCTTTGTATTTGGTGGTTTTGTTGCTTTGTCTCAATGGCTGATACCCTACTATGTAAATGTATATTCTTTAACGATTGTTGCAGCTGGTTTTATGGCTGCCGCTTTTAGCTTGCCTGCAGGATTGTTTAGGGCTGCAGGCGGCTGGCTTTCCGATAAAGTAGGTGCAAGAATGGTGTTGTTATGGATATTAGGTATAAGCCTGGTTTGCATGGTTTTTTTATTTATTCCCCGAATGGAAATACAAGCTCCGGGGCAGGGTGTTATGGCCGGTAAATCTGGTACGGTACGCTCAGTAAACGCAAATGAAATTATTGTAGGTAACGACACTTATTTACTGCAAAGCAAAGCAGGTAACTCTTCCGAAGTGGCCATACGATTTGGTATTCATCACGATAAAGAAGGTTTTTTATTCCTGCCCACTACAACGTATCATCAGGAACCTAAAGTAAGAGTAGGAGATGAAGTAACAAAAGGGGATTTATTGGCCAAAGGTGTAACCCTTATTTATTTCCAGGCAAACAAATGGATTTTTTCTGTGTTGGTTTTTATTATTGGAATTATGATGGGCCTTGGCGGCGCAGCAGTATTTAAACATATATCAGATTATTACCCTTCCAATATTGGAACCGTTGGTGGCATTGTTGGTGTATTAGGCGGCCTTGGTGGTTTCTTTGGCCCATTGGTATTTGGATACCTGTTGAAATCTACTGGTATATGGACCTCCTGCTGGATGTTTCTTGCTGTGCTGGTAGTAATTTGTATTGTGTTGCAACGTACAGCAATAAGGGCTGTTACTAAAAAATCTTCTGCTATATAGTTTATTAAGAATGTAATAAACTATTTAGGAAACTATCCCATTATAAAAAGATTAATGGAGCAAATAATAAACGATAAAGCAATATCTGCATCAGGTATAATAGCTGCGGCTCTAAAGGACGGAATAAAAAACCTTTCGCCTTCCTATTTTGCCCTTGTGATGGCTACAGGAATTATTTCTATTGGTGCATACCTTATGGATATGCAATGGATAGCTTATATTTTGTTTGCTCTCAACAATGGTTTTTTTATTGTATTGTGGGTGTTAACCCTTCTTCGTCTCTTTTGGTTTTTTTCTTCTTTTAAAGCTGATTTAACCAACCATATGGCAGGAACGGGTTTTTTCACTTCAGTTGCCGGAACTTGTGTATTGGGTATTCAATACATTATCATGGTTGAGAATTATTATATTTCGGCTACGCTTCTTACGTTTGGAATATTATTGTGGTTGTTTTTAACCTACACGATTTTTACTACACTTACAACGCAGCAAAATAAACCTACATTAGATAAGGGTATTACCGGCGGCTGGCTTACCGCAATTGTAGCTACCCAATCAGTTTCTATTTTGAGCGCTTTAATTGCATCGCATACCCCACAGCCTTATCGTATTGAAATAAATTTTTTTGCATTATCCATGTGGTTGTGGGGCGGAATGTTTTATATATGGATGATCTCGCTGATTTTTTACCGATACACTTTTTTTAAATTTTCTCCCGGCGACCTTGCACCTCCTTATTGGATCAATATGGGGGCAATGGCCATTTCTACCCTGGGTGGTTCTGTGCTTATTATTAATGCTCCCGATGCCCCTTTTCTTGAATCACTGCTTCCTTTTTTGAAAGGCTTTACCGTTTTTTACTGGGCAACCGGAACCTGGTGGATTCCTATGCTGATTATTTTAGCCATTTGGCGGCATATTTATAAAAAATACCCGTTAAAATACGACCCTCTTTACTGGGGAGCAGTATTTCCGCAGGGAATGTATGCTGTATGTACCTTTCGTATGTCCAAAGCCTTGCACATGCCCTTTCTCCACTACTTTTACGAAGTGTTTATTTATCTCGCCATATTGGCATGGACCGTTACATTTACAGGTTTGGTTCGTTTTTTTATTTCAGAAATCAAAAAAATTAAATATACAATTGCTCTTTCTCAAAAATTAAATATTAAAGAGAAAAACCAGTTGTTGTAAATTATTCCCCATCAGTAATATTCTCGTAAAAAAAATGTAACTTAAGTGCTCAAATCAATTAAAGAATTATGAATAATATTTTTGAAAATAACGACAATAAAAAAACAGATTACATTAAAAGATTTGTAGAAAAAGATGCTGCAGTTGAACAGGTATATTCTCCAATGGATCCGCCAGGCGCTTATAAGCCACAGGGTATTGAGCCGGTTCCTTATGAATACCTGCATCCTGTAATGCAATTATTTATGAACGAGCATAAAACTACGCTTGCACAAACAGATCAACTAGAGCAAACATTAATTCAAATTAAAACAGAAGGCATCAGCCGTGAAAAAAATAAAAAGCTGGGTGAATTTTTTGCTTATTTGGATGATAAAATTGTGCTGCATAATTTAAAAGAAGAGCGCATATTATTTCCATTTATACACGACAGAATGATTGACAACGGCGAACATGGCACTGGACCAATACCAGATACGGCTGTAGATATGCTGGAGAACGACCACATTAAAATTATGGAATTGTCTACCCTGGTTTTTAGCCTTATGGGAATTACTTCCCGCATTACCGATCCGGTTTCCAGGGCAGTTTTGATGGATACAGCTGTAGAACAGGGCCTTTCGCTGGTTGAATTGCTGCGCCTGCATATTTTTAGGGAAGACAATGTGGTTTTTCCCCTGGCGCATAAATATTTAACCGAAGGCGATTATGAAAAAATTTCTAATAAAATGAAAAAATATTTTTCTATTGAGCTGCTGGTAAAAGCCCAATGATTTTTTATAACTATGCTTAAAGATAAATTTAACCGTGTACATAACTACCTAAGAATTTCACTTACTGATAAGTGTAATTTACGTTGCACCTATTGCAACCCGGTTGATTTGCCCAAAGGATATTTTTCTCAATTTACCAAAATGCTGCCTCAGGAAATGGAGCAAATTGCAACAGAGTTTGTTCAGCAGGGCATTAATAAAATACGCCTTACGGGTGGTGAGCCATTGGTGAGGAAAGATGCAGGAGATATTATCCTCCGTTTATCAAAACTGCCTGTAGAGCTGGCTATTACTACCAATGGTGTGTATGTTCATGAATTTTTAAACGCTTTTAAAAAAGCAGGGATGCGATCTGTAAACGTGAGCCTCGATTCTTTAAAAAGCAGCCGTAACCTCCTTATTACCGGCAGGGATGTTTTTGATCAGGTTACGCAAAATATAAAATTGCTTTTAAAAAATAATTTTCATGTAAAGATTAACGTGGTGGTAATGAGAAATATTAATGATGATGAAATTTTGGATTTTGTTGCCTGGACAAAAGAACAGCCGGTTCATGTGCGCTTTATTGAATTTATGCCCTTTACCGGCAACCATTGGAGCAACGAAAAAGTGTTTTCCTATAAAGAAATATTAGATAGAGTTTCTGAAAAATTTACTTATAGTAAATTGCATCATGAAAAGCACGATACTGCAATGAAATTTCGTGTAAATGGCCACTGTGGCACTTTTGCCATTATCAGCACCATGAGCCAGCCCTTTTGCAGCGGCTGCAACCGTTTGAGGTTAACAACAGACGGAAAAATGAAAAACTGTCTCTTTTCCAAAAGCGAGGTGGATATTTTAAGTGCATTAAGAAATGGGGAAGATATACTGCCATTAATCAAGCAATGTGTTTGGGAAAAGGAAGAAGCACTTGGCGGCCAGTTTACGTCAATAAATGGCAAGCCCGAAGTAGCTGAAATTATTAACAGGAGCATGATCCATATTGGCGGATAAAAAATAATTTATGAAAATCCTGCTTACCGGTGCAAATGGATATATTGGCATGAGGTTATTGCCCGTTCTTGTAGAATCGGGGCATGAGGTTACCTGTGTAGTAAGGGATGTTAATAGGTTTAAACCTTCGCAGGATTTACTGGATAAAGTAGAAATTATAGAATTTGATTTTTTAAAGCCGGAAAATGCCGTGCAAAGTTTTAATCACAGGCAGTTTGATGTAGCCTATTATTTAATTCATTCGCTGGCCGATACATCCAATACACTTAAAGAATATGAATTAAGGGCTGCTGGTTGTTTTGTGCTGGTAGCGCTACTCACTAAAGTGCAACAAATTATTTACCTGGGTGGAATTAGCAACGATGAATTTCTATCCAGCCATCTTACGGCACGCAAAGTTGTGAAAGATGTAATTATAAAATCAGGCATCCCATATACCATTTTTGAAGCGGGCATAATTGTTGGCTCGGGCAGTATTTCGTTTGAAATTATTCGTGACCTTACCGAAAAATTACCCATAATGATTGTGCCACGCTGGCTCAATTCCAAATGCCAGCCCATTGCCATTCGCAATGTAATTTATTACCTGCAAAACTGTGTAATGAATGAAAAATCTTTTTTTAAGACTTTTGAAATAGGCGGTCCCGATGTATTAACTTATAAGCAAATGCTACTGGGTTTTGCAAAAGAAAGAGGGTACAAAAGATTAATTTTTACTTTGCCGGTGCTTTTTCCAGGCTTATCTGTTTACTGGCTCAACCTTACTACCTCTGCCAATTTTACTATTGCCCGGCAATTGGTAAAAAGTATGAAAAACGATGTGATATGCAAAGAGTTTTCTATAAAGGAAATAATTCCGCAATATCTTATTCCTTACGATGAGGCATTGAAAATGGCATTTGCAAGAATAGAGCAAAATATGGTGGTATCCAGTTGGACAGATTCTGCATCAAGCAGCCTAACACGCCTTGATGTGAGCCAATATATTGAAGTGCCCGTTAATGGATGTTTTAAAGACAGGAAATGGACAGAAATTTCTAAAGACCAGATTGAAGTTGTGGCCAACCGTTTTTTTAGTATAGGCGGTGAACATGGATGGTATTATGCGGATATGCTATGGCGCATAAGGGGGATTCTTGATAAAATTATGGGCGGAGTAGGGTTGAGCCGTGGCCGAAGGAGCAAGGTAGATATTGAAGCTGGTGATACCATAGATTTTTGGAGGGTAATTTTAGCCGATCGCAAAAATCACCGGCTGCTCTTATTTGCCGAAATGAAATTGCCCGGCGAAGCATGGCTAGAATTTGCCATCGTTACCAACGAAAGCCGCTCTATACTTAAGCAAACAGCAACCTTTCGTCCCAAAGGTATTATGGGAAGAAATTACTGGTATGCCATGCTGCCTTTTCATTTTTTCATTTTTAGAAATATGCTTAAGCGCATAGCAGGAAAAAAGTAGTTATAAAACTGTAAATTGATGGTAATGATTTCCGTTGCTGAAGCAAAGAGAAAAATAATTGAAAATTGTCCCGCTCCAAAAATCATACAAGTTCCATTAGCAGGAGCCGGGGGATTTGTATTGGCCGAAAATTTATTTGCACCCATGGATGCCCCTCATTATAATCAGTCGGCAATGGATGGTTATGCATTTGCTTATAATGATTGGGATAGAAAATCGGGATTGGATGTAATTGGCGAAGTGCAGGCTGGCAATACGTTTAAAGCCGGTATAAAACCTATGCAGGCGCTCCGTATTTTTACCGGTGCTGCTGTTCCTCCCAGTGCCGATACCGTAGTAATTCAGGAAAATGTGCAAAGAGAGGATAATGTAATTTTTATAAAAGATCCAAATTTGCTTAAAGGTAATAATGTAAGGATTGCCGGCTCACAAACTAAAAAAGCAGATTTGGTTTTGCAAAAAGGCCATTTACTTACCCCGGCATCTATTGCTTTGCTTGCAGGCTTGGGTATTAGTTATGTACATGTTTTTTCATTGCCTTCTGTAAGTATTATTGCAACGGGTAAAGAATTATTAAAGCACGGAGAATGCCTGGTTGAAGGAAAAATATATGAGTCAAATTCTTTTGGCCTTAATGCTGTATTGCATCAAATGGGTATTTTCCCATCTTCAATTCAAATTGTTGACGATAATGAAACAGAAATATGCAGGGCAATAAATAACCAACTCCATGTTGATATTTTATTAATTACCGGTGGCGTATCTGTGGGTGATTATGATTTTGTAATTGCTGCACTTAAAAAATGTGCTGTAAAAACAATATTTCATAAAGTAAAACAAAAACCGGGGAAGCCATTATTTTTTGGCACCTGCAATCAATCCCTGGTGTTTGGCCTGCCGGGCAACCCGGCTTCGGTACTTACCTGCTTTTATGAGTATGTCGCAGAAGCTATAAAATGTTATACCCAAAATCAATTTTTTAATATTTCCTGGATGCCATTGAGCAAAAGTTTTTCTAAAAAAGCAGGGTTAACTTTTTTTCTTAAAGGAAAAATTTTCCATAACAAAATTGAAATTTTAGATAGCCAGGAAAGTTATAAAATGAATTCTTTTGCTTTAGCAGATGGCATTATTGAATTGGAAGAACCAAAAGAGAAATTTGAGCAAAATGAGATGGTTAGAGTCAGGGTTTTTGTATGATTTCGGTCATTATTTTTTGCTAAGGCTGTACTTAACTTGGTTGTAAATTGAAGATGGCAATTGTCAATATTATTTAGTTTTCTTTAATTGTGTTTAAAAAAGTTTAGTATGAATAATTTTAAGCATTGCAGCTTCATCTTTTTTGCAACAGTAATTTTTACCGGTTGTTATCAATCAACTAGTAAGGATAGTTCATCAATAAAGTCAGCTTCCCATATAAGCCATAAAGAAGTAGCGGCAAAAGGTTTCAATGTTGAGAATGAAGGAGCCTGTTTGCTGCCCATTGCGCCTGGGGATACTTTTAAGTACATCAGTAAAGTTTTAGAAGTAAAAGGAGATGTGGAAAATACCTTAAATCTTACCGTAGATTCTTTAAAAAGAATGAAATTGGTTACTTTAAATAATTTGAATGTGGTTTGCCTGTCTGGCGCTACAAGCAGCGCAAAAGCAACGAGAAAAGCTGTGCTGCTAAAAGATATACTTGAAAAAGCTGTGATAGTGCAGCAAAACCATAAAGACCGTAATTTAATAATTGTTGCAAGGGCTACAGATAATTATAAAGCAACATTTTCCTGGGCAGAAATATTTAATAACCCAACCGGTGATAATACCTTTGTTATTTTCGAAGAAGATGGTAAACCAATAGCATCACATGGAGAAATGAAATTAATTTGTGCCAATGATATTAAAACCGGGCCAAGGCAGGTAATTTGGTTAAAGAGTATTGAAATTACCAGGGTTAATTAAATAACTTTAAATAACATCAATGGATTTAGAAACCATAAACGTTCTTTTTTTTTCTTTGCTTTTTTTTGTGGCCTTTATGTATTCTTCTGTAGGGCATGGTGGAGCAAGCGGGTATTTGGCATTAATGGCTTTTTTTTCCTTTGCGCCTGAGGTAATGCGTCCTACTGCTTTGCTCCTGAATATTTTTGTTTCACTTACAGCCTTTATTCAGTATTACCGTGGTGGGCATTTTAGCTGGAAGTTGTTTTTGCCCTTTGCTGTAGCTTCGGTTCCTGCTGCTTTTTTAGGCGGGTTAATAAATATAGATGCAGGGTTGTATAAAACTATTTTAGGGATATTACTCCTGTTTTCTGTTATAAGGTTAATTGGCTTGAAATTTAATAATATCGAAAAATTTAAAAAGCAAAACCTGGTATGGTCATTAATTATTGGTGCTGCTATTGGGGTAATATCAGGGATAATAGGCATTGGCGGCGGAATAATTTTAAGCCCGGTGATATTGTTATTACATTGGGGCAACTTGAAACAAACCGCAGCAGTATCAGCTTTATTTATTTTGGTGAATTCAATTTCTGGTATGGCCGGATTAATTACCAGGGGTGTGCAGATGAGCCATAATATGACTTGGATGATTGTGGTGGCTTTTGCCGGGGGCCTTTTGGGCTCTTATTTTGGGGCTATGAAAGCCGGCAATTTCTTTTTAAAAACTTTATTGGCATTTGTGCTTTTATTGGCATCGGTAAAATTATTGTTTACTTAATTGATAAAATATCCCAATATCCACGCCTATTTATTGGCCGGTGGCAAAAGCTCCCGGATGGGAACAGATAAGGGTTTATTGCACTTTCAAAATAAATATTTAGTTGAATGGGTGATTAATGAGTTGCAATTTGTTTTTGAAAAAATTACTATTGTTGCCAATAATGCAGTATATCAAAAATTTAATTTGGAGGTAATAGAAGACGAAATTAAAAATATTGGACCGGCTGGGGGCATTTTTACAGCTTTAAAACATGCCCACACCAAAAGCATTTTTGTGGTAAGCTGCGATATGCCATTCATCACTGCTAAGGCAATAGGTTTTGTTGTCGGCCAATCTGCCGGCACACAAATAACCATACCTGTTTACCATACTAAAATGCAACCTTTATTTGCAGTGTATAGCAAAAGTTGCCTGCCAATATGGGAGCAGCTTATTGAACAAAAATTTATTAAATTACAGGAAATGGTTGCTCATTTTGATTTGTTGAAACTGAATGTTGACCATAATATTATTTTTGATGAAAAAGTTTTAATGAACATCAATGATAAAAATGACCTTAAAAAAGGCCTTCAATTTCTTAAAAATGAAAATTAATATAATAGCATTTGGGCAGGTTGCCGAAGCATTGAAAGTGGATAGTTTTATTGTTGCAGACATAAAGGATACTGAAGATTTACTAAAATACCTAAACCTGAAATTTCCACAAGTGCAGCAAATGGAATTTAATATTGCAGTAAATAAACAAATAATACACGGCAATACTATTTTAAGTAATAATGATACCATAGCTTTATTGCCGGCATTTTCCGGTGGATAAAATGATACGGCATAATACATACGAAAGATACCAGCGTCAAATAATTTTAAAAGAATTTGGCCCAGCAGCACAGGATAAATTACTGGCTGCAAAAGTGCTTGTTGTTGGCGCCGGGGGATTGGGTTGCCCTGCATTGCAATACCTTGCTGCTGCAGGGGTTGGCAGTATTGGTATTATAGATTTTGATTTGGTGGAATTATCCAACCTTCAAAGGCAAACCTTGTTTACTGTTGAGGATATTGGTAAACCTAAAGCAATAGTTGCTACACAAAAATTAAAATTGCTGAACCCGGATATACAGATTGATGCGTATTATTACAAAATTACTCATAAGAATGCATGGGATTTACTTGGCCTTTACGATATTATTTTAGATAGTTCGGATAATTTTGCAACAAGATATTTGCTGAACGATGCTTGTGTGTTGCTCAATAAACCTTTGGTATATGGCGCTGTTCTTCGTTTTGAAGGACAGGTTGCAGTATTTAATTTGCAAACAGAGCAGTGCAATTACAAAACGAATTACCGGGATTTGTTTCCCCAGCCCCCGTTGCCGCATACAGTTCCTTCATGCAACGAGGCAGGTGTAATTGGCGTATTGCCAGGAATTATCGGCACCATGCAGGCGGCAGAAGTAATTAAAATTATCACGGCAATTGGCGAGCCTTTGACTAATAAATTGCTTACTTATAATGTACGCAACAACCGTTTTTTTGAATTCCTTATTTCACCTGCAAAAAGTGTTTCAATAAATATTCCTGCAAATAAAACCGGGTTTGAAAACTTTGATTATGAATGGCATTGCGGTATTGCTAATAACCAGGATGAAATTACTGTGGATGAGTTTGATGAGCTAAGAAGGAAAGACGGGGTGCTGGTTATGGATGTAAGGGAAATTGGGGAATTACCGGCTATAGATGAATTTCCATTTATTCAAATCCCTTTAAGTAAATTGGAGCAAAGGATAAACGAAATATGCACAAACAAAAAAATTGTTGTTTTCTGCCAATCGGGCATACGTAGTTTAAAGGCGGTAACCATCATTCGGGCAAAAACTGGGCTGGAACAGGTTTATAGCCTTAAGGCCGGTATTGAATCCTGGAAAATACACAATAGAAAAAAGGCAATATTTTAAAATTGAATAATGGGGGAAAAAAAAATAAAGAATGTATTTGTAGAAGGTGCAATAAAGCCGGTTTTTATTGGCGAATCTATTTTAAAACACAATAGTAAAAAGAATATTGGAGCACATAGTATTTTTTTGGGACAGGTACGAAACGATAAAATTAAAGAACAGGAAGTAATTGCAATAGAATACACAGCTTATAAGGATATGGCCGTTGAAATATTTCAGGAGATAAGGGAAGATTTTTTTAAAAAATATCCCTTAGTTTGTATGCACATTTATCATAGCCTGGGCCGGGTAAATGCAGGCGAAATAAGTTTATTTGTTTTTGTTTCTGCAGTGCATAGAAAAGCAGCTATAAATGCCTGTGAAGAAATTGTTGAACGCATAAAAAAGGAAGTGCCCATTTGGGGAAAAGAAATTTTAGGAAACGAAAATTTCCAATGGAAAGAAAATTCATAAACAATTATGGTAGATATTACATCAAAAATAAAAACACACCGTATAGCCATTGCACAAGCTACGGTAACCGTTAGCCGGCAAGAAACTATTGCAGCAATTAATAATAGAGCCGTGCCTAAGGGTGATGTGCTGGAAGCAAGTAGGGTAGCCGGTTTGCTGGGTATAAAAAAAACCAGTGATTTAATCCCCGATTGCCATCCCTTACCCATTGAGTTTGCAAAAATAAAACATAGCATTGATGGATTGGATATTAACATAGAGGTGGAAGTACACACAATTTATCGTACAGGTGTAGAGGTAGAAGCCATGCATGGCGCTTCGGTTGTGGCCTTAACTTTATACGACATGCTTAAGCCTATTGACAAAGGAGTAGAAATAAACCATATTAAACTACTGAAAAAGAAAGGAGGAAAATCGCAGTATATTGAAAAATTATCCCGGAAAATTACCGCAGCGGTAATTGTTTGTTCAGATAGTATTGCCACAGGTAAAAAGCAGGATGCTGCCGGTAAAGCCATCATAGCAAAGCTTGAAAAATGCGGAATTGAAAATAATGAGTATTGCATTATTCCGGATGAAGTAAAAGATATTCAGCAAAAAGTAGGATTTTATTGTAACAATAAAATTGATATAATCATACTAACCGGCGGCACTGGTTTATCACCAAGAGATGTTACACCTGAAGCCATTCGGCCTATGCTTGATAGGGAAATTCCCGGAATTGGAGAAGCAGCCCGTGGATTTGGGCAGGAGATAACACCCTATAGTATGCTATCCCGTAGCCTCGGCGGTTTAAAAGGCAATACATTAATATTGGCACTTCCGGGCTCTACAAAAGGTGCAGCAGAAAGTATGGACGCACTTTTTCCCTACATACTTCACCTTTTTAAAGTAATGGAACATTTAAGGCATGAAGAGATGGGTAATTCCTAAAAGTTTTTACTAAATAGTTTTTCCCCTTTATTATAGAAACGCTCCATTTCATCTTTAGGAACCAGGGCGCCACCTGTTGCCCAGGCAATATGGGTAATTTTTTCTGGATTGAAATGATGGCTTTCCTTATATCCCGATTTTGCTATTTGATACGGACCGATTAAACCCGCAGTGGCAGAAGGTTCCAAAAAAATACCTTCGGTTTTTCCCAGCATATACAACAGTTTAAAAAGTTCATCGTCTTCAATAGTATAAATTCCGCTTATTAAAACGTTACTAATGCCAGAAGCAAATGCAGATGGCCGCCCTACTGCCAACCCATCGGCTTCTGTTATATTATCAATTCCAAAATCATGCACACTCAGTTTTTGCATTTTACCAGTGAGCAAGCCCAGTAACACAGCAGGCGAATGTGTAGGTTCAGCAAAAAAGCAATGGGCATTATCCCCAAAAATTTGCCTGAGTCCAAAGGCAATTCCGCCTGGTGAACCGCCGACTCCACAGGGAGAATACACAAATAGCGGATGCGTTTCATCAATAATGATATTCATTGCATCCAATTGATTTTTTAACCGGGTTGCCGCAACACTATAGCCCAGGAATAAATATTTTGAATTTTCGTCGTCAATAAAATATCCTTTAGGATCTGCATTTGTAGCTTTTCTCCCTGCATCTATTGCCTCGCTAAAATCACCGGTAAACTCCACTACGTTTGCACCTACCGATCTTAATAGTTCTTTTTTCCATTCTTTGGCATTAGCAGACATATACACCGTTACCTTAAAACCCAATTTTGTACTTATTATACCAATACTTAAACCCAGGTTTCCTGTAGAGCCAACGCCTATAGAGTATCTTGAAAAAATATTCCTGAACTTTTCTTCTGCCAGTACTGCATAATTTTCTCTTAGTTTTAAAAGGCCGCTTTGTATAGCCAATTGCTCGGCATAATGCAACACTTCAAAAATACCACCTCTGGCTTTTATAGATCCGGCAATAGGTAATTCATTGTCACATTTCAGCAATAATTTCCCAGGTATAGATATCCCTTTCTGCTTATTGAGCAATAACTGCATTTGTGGAATTTCTTTTAAAGGCGATTCGATTATACCGCCAGTTTTTATTGTTTCTGGAAATGCTTTTGATAAGTAGGGAGCAAATCTTTCCCAAAGTTCAGCTGCATCCTGCAAATCCTGCAGGGTAACAGGTAACGAATGGATGTTCCGTATTTTTTCCCGGTTTGCATTGAGCCATATTACCGGTTTTAAACTGATAATATCTCCCAAAAGCGGGTATGCAACAATCCATTTATTGAGGTCACTAAAAGTCATGGCTGTTACAATATAATTAAAAATTCTGAAAATTCTTATGCATATTTCCTTAAAAAATTCTGAATTATTAAGCGAATAACTAAAGGTTTCCTAAAAGAAAAAATATTTTTACTTAATTGGGTAACTTAAAGTTTTTTTCATAATAAAAGATATAATTGTCTTTTATAATGATAAATGATTAATTTTGCGCCGGTAAATTACCAGTGCATTTGATAGGGTAATTAAATTACCATTTAATCCACACAATTAATACAGTATTATGGCAAAGATTGCTAAACGTTCCTGGGCCGAACCTTACAGGATAAAAATGGTTGAATTATTAAAGGTAACAACAAAACCACAGCGTATTAAAGCGCTTAAAGCAGCAGGTTTCAATACTTTTTTGCTGCCTGCAGAAGATGTGTATATAGATTTATTGACAGATAGCGGTACCAATGCAATGAGTGACCAGCAATGGGCCGCATTTATGACCGGAGATGAAGCCTATGCTGGAAGCAAGAGTTACTATAAAATGGAAAATGCTATTAAGGATTATTATGGCTATAAATATATTGTGCCTACTCACCAGGGCCGTGGCGCCGAGCATTTGCTTTCTCAAATTTTAATAAAGAAGGGCGATTTTGTGCCGGGTAATATGTATTTCACTACTACAAGGCTGCACCAGGAAATGGCAGGAGGAAAATTTGTAGATATTATTATTGACGAAGCGCATGACCCCAACAGTGAATTTCCTTTTAAGGGAAATGTGGATTTAAATAAGCTGGACAGCCTGGTTAAAAAAGTGGGTGCAGCAAAAATTTCTTATATCTGCCTGGCAACAAATGTAAATATGGCAGGCGGCCAGCCGGTAAGTATGGCTAATTTAAAAGAGCTGAGAAAATATACTAAAAAGCATGGCATTAGAATTATACACGACATGACACGTGTTGCTGAAAACGCTTATTTTATTCAGCAACGGGAAAAGGGATATGAGAAAGTAAAAATTAAAGATATTGTAAAGGAAATTTGTTCTTTAACCGATGGAGCAACCATGAGTGCAAAAAAAGATGCATTGGTAAATATTGGCGGTTTTTTGGCCATTAACGATTGGAATGTTTTTGAAGAAGCCAGGAACCTGGTTGTGGCTTATGAAGGGCTGCATACCTATGGTGGTATTGCCGGCCGTGATATGGAGGCAATTGCCGTAGGCATTATGGAAAGTGTGAACGATGCCCACCAGGCAGCACGTGTTGGACAGGTGGAATATTTAGGAAAGAAAATGCAGGAATATGGTATTCCTATTGTAAAACCAATTGGAGGGCATGGTGTTTTTGTAGATGCAAAAGCATTTTTACCGCATCTTACGCAGGATCAATTTCCGGCGCAAACCCTGGCAGGCGAAGTATATATTGATTCAGGGGTACGCACCATGGAAAGAGGTGTGGTATCTGCCGGAAGAAAACCTAATGGGGAGAATTACTATCCTAAGTTAGAACTGGTACGTTTCACTCTACCTCGCCGTGTATACACTCAGGCACACATGGATGTAGTAGCAGAATCAGTGGCAATGGTGCATGAAAGAAGGAAAAATATTAACGGATTGAAAATGGTTTATGAGCCTAAATACCTACGGTTCTTCCAGGCAAAATTTGAGCAACTAAAATAAAATTTGACAGTTAATACTAAAGCAAGGTAGCTTTCTTTAAAATGTATTTATTTTTATGATGTTTACCGGGCATGCCTTTGCTACTTTTTTTGCAGTTTCATTTAGTGATGGATTAATAGGTAAAACGGTAGTTTGCTTTTTTAACAATCCTTTTATTAACGTGGCTTTGCCATCTTTTTTTGACATACGCCAAACTTCAGGCATCATTTCATAGCAAATACCACAGCCAATACATTTATTCCTGTAATGTACAATATTGGGCATTTCAGGTTTTTATTATTTTATAGAGTTTATCAGTTGGGGATATTTTGTGCTCACAGGCAAGCGTTACAAAGTCGCCTTTTACCGCTTCTGATGATATTGCACCATTAACTAAAAGCTTTTCTACCGGCTGCTTTATTAATCCAAAACCCGGACCGGTAAGTAATAAGGTATCACCAACTTTAATACTTCCTGTTTCTATTAAAAATTCACCCACTTTAATTTTTGAAAAATATTTTTTGCCTTTGCCTACATATATTTTTTTCTCTGTAGCTGCAGAACCGGGGTTATCAGTCCATTCTCCTAATTTTCTTCCGAGATAATATCCTTCCCAAAAACCCCGGTTGTACACCTTTGCCAATTCATTTTTCCATAAATCAATTTTTTCTTTTGTATAACTATTTTCCTCAATAGCCAATAAAGCTTTTTTATAGATTTTAGTAACTATAGATACATATTCCGGTCCTTTTCCACGGCCTTCAATTTTTAAAATTGTTGCTCCGCTTTCAATAACCTGGTCCAGGATATCTATGGTACAAAGATCCTTTGGCGACATGATGTAATTATTTTCTATCACTAGTTCTTCCTGGGTATCTATATCGGTTACTTTATAGGCATGGCGGCAATTTTGCGAACATGCACCCCTGTTTGCTGAAGAGTTTTGAGCGTGAAGGCTTAAATAACATTTACCCGAAACAGCCATACATAAAGCGCCATGAATAAAAATTTCAATACGCATTAATTTTCCCGAAATTCCATTGATCTTTTTTCGGGCAATTTCAGCGGTTATTTGTTTTACCTGTTTTAAAGTAAGCTCCCTGGCCAATACAACCGCATCTGAGAATGATGCGAAAAATTTTATAGATTCTATATTACTTACGTTGGCCTGGGTTGAAACATGTAAAGGAATATGGAGCTGCCTGCAATATTCCATCACGGCAAAATCCGAGGCAATTACCGCATCTATTTTGTGTTTCTTTACTTCTTTTAAAATAGTTTTGAGTAATTGCATATCATGCTCATACATTACTGTGTTAAGTGTAATATAGGTTTTAATATGATGTTGGCTACAGGTTGCTTGTATGAGTGGCAAATCACTTAAAAAAAAGGAATTTATAGATTTTGCCCTCATATTTAATTGGGCTACACCAAAATAAATAGCATCGGCTCCGGCTTGTATAGCGGCATGCAGGCTTTCAAATGAGCCGACAGGCGCCAATAGTTCTATTTTCTTTTTTATATTTTTACTCTTCATGCTTTTGAAGTATTTCTGTTTTTATTTCTGCATTTTTTAGTTGAGTATTATTATTTGCAATCTTTTCTTCAATAATTTCCAAAATGCTATCGGCCTGGTTTGGATCAAAGTCCACATGGTTTTTTTTCTTTACACCAAATTGCGTTAGTTCAAAATGTAAATCAGGTTCAATATGATGATTACTCAGGCAGGCTTTGGAGCAGGATAGTGGGCAGCCGTCAATGGCAATAATTTTTCGTCCTGATTTTGCTGTATTTACCATTTTTTTTACATTACCTCCAACGCCAACGATACAGGACATTTCGGCTATTGCTTTCCTGTCTATTTTTACTGCTATGTAATTGGCCATTTGTGCAGCACTGGAACAGCCTGAACAGGAGTAGATGATTGGGTTTTCCATATTTTTAAATAATCTTTCCCTTTTGGGGTTTGCAAAGGTTAAAAATAAAAGACAATAATATCTTTAATTTACAAGAAAATTTTTGGAAAACAGCCAGGCCAGTTTGTTTAGTGTTTGATAAATAGATTAAATAGGGTAATTAGTATATATGGGTTTTTTATAAAGTACCTATTATTTTTGCTTTGATAAGCAACAAAATAAAAGATAATTTTGCATCCAGAGTTTACTTAACAAATTTTACTATGAATAAGCCTTTGCATACTTTTTTCACGAACGACCATCACCGGCTGGAAGCATTACTTGAAAAAGCCACGGAGCAACCGGAAACAATTAATATGGAGTATTATCATAAATTCAGAACCGGTTTGTTGCGCCATATTAAAATGGAAGAAAAAACTTTATTTCCTGCATCAATTAAGATGAATAAAAAAGTAATGCAAAATTTAATTCCCCGGTTTAAATTGGAGCATGGAGCATTAACAGCATTGCTGGTGCCGCCGCCAACTCATTCCATCATAAATGCAATAAGGCATGTTTTAGAAAAACATGATTTTGCGGAAGAGGAAAACGGGGGCTTATACGATGTGTGCGAAGCTTTAACGCAAGGCCAAACAGAAGAGCTATTGGCGGTATTGGAAAAAGTAGAAGAAGTTCCGGTACATCCACCAAACCCAGCACCCATTGCTATTGAAGCGGCAAGGCGTGCATTATTACGGGCTGGTTACGATTTTGATAAGATAAAATAAAATAAGGAGAAAAATTCTCCCTATCTGTAATTATCCTTTTACTTTAATAACCCTTACCTTCCATTCTTCAGGGCCCTTAATTAAGTATTCCCATTTAAAAGGGTCTTTGCTTTCTGCTTCCATTTGATAATAAAGTGGCAAAGGATCATGGTCGTTAAAAAATTCAAAAGCTTCACCTTGTTTTATTTCGGCAAAAGCTTCATAAAACATTTCGTGGCGCTGTGCCGGCGCAAAAGGCCTCAGGTCGTATTCATTCACCACCGAAAAGCCATCATCGCCTAAACCGCTTTTTACTTTTTTGGTAATATGCACTACAACTTCGTTTGGTTCCTGTTTTTTGTAAATCCAGGAATGTTTACCTTCAAATTTTTGCATAAAAATCCCATGTATTTCTTTGGGGTCGTCTGCTGCAATAATTTCCATGCTGTCTCCCTGCTCCATCATTCCATAGCGGTGAAATACAATCTGTTTCCATTCATCTTTATTCGCCTTTCTCAGGTCGAGCAATGTAGATATGTCTGTAAATTCTCGTCCTTGTGAGGCTTCAGTACGGGTAACTTTTACCATCCATTCCCTGCCGCCACGGTTCAGGTATTCCCAGCCTACCACATCACCGTAAATAGAACGAAATTCATAGTAAAGCGGAATAGGGTCATGGTCATTAATAAAAACAAAACTTTTATCAACTGGTAATTCTTTAAAAAGCTGTATGAGTTTTTTGTGTCTTTCAATGGGAATAAAAACCCTCATATCCAATGCTTCCTGCCCTGCGGTATTTAATTGGGTATCCATATTTAAATTTTTTTTGCAAAGATAACTTTTATCAATAGTGGTTGGCTGTTATTATTGTAACAATACGGTCAAAAAAAATGTTTTATGATCTGGCTCATAGTTTAAGTGAAACGATACAATTTATATTAATAGTGTAAACATTTTTTAAAATTAAAAGCAGTTTAAAATATTTTCCCAAAAGAAAACCCAATGAACGGAATGCCATCGTAGTGATTAAAAACCGGGGTAATACTTAATTTATACATGAAGTTTTTGCTGCTATGATGCCTGAAGCCTATATGTGGAATAAAATTAAAATAGCTGTATTGTACGGGGTTATTGTTTATTCGGTCAACAATTATATAAAGTTTTACATCGGCTTTGGTATAAGTAACCCCGGCGCCAAAGTCAATAAATGATTTGCTTTTATCAATGGGCAACAGGTAATTTACCCCAAATGGAATAGTGGGCCTAAGTTGTTTTGCTCCATATATGCCTACGCCAATATGGCCATAGATTTTTGTAGATTTGAAAAGCTGCCGTTCATAATGTACAGATGCCATTAAGCCGTTGCCTCCTATTTCTAAATAGGTTGCATTTGTGTAGTTTTTGTTGCGTTGCCCATAAGCACATATAGATACTATTGAGGTAAGCAGGCAAAATAAAATTTTTTGCCTGCTAAGGTTTTTTTGCTGCATACATTTTAAGAATAAAGTCGGCATAAAAAAGCTGCATCAAACTGTTTTTTTTGGTGCAGCCTTTTATAAATAAAAATTTCATTTGTTGCTCATTACCTTAAAAATAAAATTTCCCTGTATTTAGGTAAAGTCCAGTAAGTATCATCAACTATTAACTCCAGCTTATCTACATGATAGCGGATTACATCAAAGTACTTGCCTTTTATATCGTCGCAATAAGCAATGGCCTTTTTACGGGTGTTGGTAATTTTGTTGGCTTTTTTGCGTGCCTCAATCATTTTTTCTACGCTGTCGCTCATAATGCTGGTATGATGGCTTATTTTTTCCAGTACCTGCACCTGGTTGGCGTAAGCATGGGGTTTTAGCCCGGCTTCTTTGAGGCCTTTTATATTTTGTACCAAAATATTCTGGTATTTAATGGCCGATGGTAATACAAATGTTGTAGCCAGGTCGCCCATTACTCTTGCTTCAATTTGAATCTTTTTAATATACTCTTCCAGCATTATTTCGTGGCGTGCTTCCAGTTCGGCATGGCTGAAGATGTGGTTGTTTTCAAACAGTACCTTTGCTTTATCGGCAGCATAGGCATCTAAGGCCAATGGTGTGTTTTTAATATTGGCTAATCCTCTTTTTAGTGCTTCTTTTTCCCATTCTTCGCTATAGCCATCACCTTCAAACAAAACCTTTTTACTGCTTACAATATATTTTTGTAAAATATGCATAATGGCTACTTCTTTCTTATCACCACTTTCAATTAATACATCTACTTCTTTTTTAAAAGTTTTAAGTGTTTCAGCCATAATAGTATTGAGCACCGTCATGGAAAGTGCACAGTTGGCCGAAGAGCCTACGGCACGAAACTCAAATTTATTTCCGGTAAAAGCAAAAGGAGAAGTGCGATTACGATCGGTATTATCCAGCATAAGCTCAGGGATGCTTTTGTGGATGTCCAGTTTCAATAAGGCTTCATCTGTTTCATCAAAATTGCTGCCTACCCTTATTTCCACTTCTTTTAAAACATCAGTAAGGTATTTGCCAATAAAAATAGAAATTATAGCAGGTGGCGCTTCATTGGCGCCAAGGCGGTGGTCGTTACCTGCACTGGCTATGGAAGCCCTTAAGAGTTCTGCATAATCATGCACTGCTTTAATGATATTAATAAAAAAAGTGAGAAACATTAAATTGGTTTTTGGCGTTTTGCCAGGTGCCAGCAGGTTTACTCCTGTATCGGTAGCAAGGCTCCAGTTATTATGTTTTCCGCTACCGTTTATGCCTGCAAAGGGTTTTTCATGAAGCAGTACTTTTAAATTATGGCGCCTTGCAACCCTGTTCATTATATCCATCAGCAAGGTGTTATGGTCCACTGCAAGGTTGGTTTCTTCATAAATTGGCGCACATTCAAACTGGCCTGGCGCCACTTCATTATGCCTTGTACGCAAAGGGATGCCCAGCTTATAAGATTCCTGTTCAAAGTCGCACATAAAAGCATAAAAGCGTTCGGGTATTGCGCCAAAATAATGGTCTTCAAGCTGCTGGCCTTTTGCCGGAGCATGACCAAAAACGGTACGACCAGTCAAAAGTATATCAGGCCTTGCGTTTGCCAGCCCGGCATCTACTAAAAAGTATTCCTGCTCCCAACCCAGGGTTGGCGTAACCCTGGTTACGTTTTTGTCAAAATACTGGCATACCTCCACGGCTGATTTTTCAATAGCTACAAGCGCTTTTAAAAGTGGCGTTTTTGTATCCAGAGATTCCCCGGTATATGATACAAATATGGTAGGGATGCACAAGGTTTTGCCATTGCCTATTTCCATTATAAATGCAGGAGAGGATGGATCCCAGGCGGTATAGCCCCTTGCTTCAAACGTTGCCCTAAGGCCACCACTGGGAAAAGAGGAAGCATCTGGTTCTTGCTGTATTAAAGCGCCTCCATCAAATTCTTCTATGGGCGTACCATCGCTTTTTAGGGTAAAAAAAGAATCATGTTTTTCTGCCGATGCTCCGGTAAGTGGTTGAAACCAATGTGTAAAATGGGTTACGTTTTTGCTTTGTGCCCAAGCTCTAAGTCCATTGGCAATTTGGTTGCCCATGTTGCGGTCAATTTTATTGCCGCTTTTAGTTGATGCAGCCAGGCTTTTATAGGCTTCTTCACTTAAGAATTGCCTCGCTGTATCAAGTGTAAAAACATTTTCTCCAAAAAAATTGGTAATAGCTCCTTTGTTTTCAAACTCGGTTTCCACTTCTCTTTGAGTAAAATTTGAAATAGCAGTAAAACGTAACGAATTCATATATTTTTAATGTTTAAGGCACAAAAAAACATATATTTATTCAATTAATCTAAATTTATTTCATAAAAAAGTTAAAAACATGGAGAAGTAGGTGGAATAATTTATATATTTTTATATATAATGTGTTTGAATTTAATCATATTCATTAGTGGTATTATTATAAAGGGGAGAAAAATGCTTCTATAACGTATGATAGCCCCGTATGCAGGTACTATAAAGCCAAAAATTAATAATACACTAACACTAAAAATTATAGTGCAGAGTACAAAAGCATGTATATCTTTAAATTTTTTTTGGTGCTTATAAATACAATAAGCAAACAGTGCCAGGTAAATAAATATTTCCAAAGCAAAAATTACAGTATCTAAAGACGCTTTTTCCCATAAATATGGCCTTAAAAAAACATGGTTTACTGCCAAAGGAAATGTACTCAAAAAATCTGCAGCAGAATAATGTAAAGTATCTGTAGTGAGTTGTGTATTTACAAGGCCAATTTCTAAAAACTCTTTTTGTTTGTTACTGATAATTTTGCCAACATTTAATTCAGGATCAAGAAAAGGTAATACAATTAAAATACCAACTGTTGCAAGGTAGGTAAATACAAAAGTTTTTACTTTTGATGTACCATAGAATTGATGCAGCCAATAAGCAAACAAAGCCGGAACAAGCGCTGCTGCTACATAATTACGAATTACCAAAAGACAAAAAAAGCAAAAGCCCACAAACAGTAACCTACGAGCGCCTAAAAATTTTCTTTTGGAAAAATAAATGCCATAAAAAATACCTGCAAGCGCCATAAACATTACATTGTCCTTAAGTATAGCAGAAGAAAAAATGAGTAAAGATGGCAAAAGGAAACATCCTGCAACAGCGGCAATTTTATTGCCCGGGTAAATATGGGCGTAAACCCTGTATAAAGCAATATGGGCAAAAAAACATAGGCTGTTGAAAAATATTGAATTGATATAAATATTGTTAAAGCTGGCCAGGTTGAAAACGGCGAGTACCTTGATAATGCTATTATTATTGAGAATATAAATTACATCATATATTTTACCCCAAAAACCGCTTTGCCATGGATAATTGCTGAAAATATTGGTAATAAAATTTGCAGGCGAATGTAGCAATACAGCAGTTTCCAGTTTTGCATCCCTAAAAAGGGAGAGCATATCGTTGTGTGGGTTGTAAAAATGTATGGAAAGCCAGCAGTACAGGCTGCCCACAAAAATTTTAAGCAGCAGCAACAACCGTATTTCACCGTTTTTTAAACCCGATTTACGGATAAAAGGGATTTTAGGTAAAAAATAGGTTATTAAACCCAGGTATATAAAAAACAATAAATAGTGCAAGTATTATTTTTTGAATGTGGGAAGTTAGTTAAAATAATTTGTTGCCGCAGCGGTACATAAAAAACAGAGCATGTACTTTTGCATATTAAAAGAAACCATTTTCACTTCATGGAAATTAACGCATCTACTGCAGCACAACTCAGGATTACCGGGGAAGAATTTGAATTAATAAAGCAAAAACTTGGGCGGGTACCCAACTTTACCGAGTTGTGTGCTTTTAGTGGCATGTGGAGCGAGCATTGCAGTTACAAAAACTCTATCAAGTGGCTGAAAAAACTGCCAAGAGATGGTAAAAAAATGCTGGTAAAAGCAGGTGAAGAAAATGCCGGGCTTATGGATATTGGCGATGGATACGGTGTGGTTTTTAAAATTGAATCCCATAACCATCCTTCGGCAATTGAGCCTTTTCAGGGTGCGGCAACAGGAGTGGGCGGTATTAACAGGGATATTTTTACTATGGGTGCAAGGCCTATTGCTTCGCTTAATTCCCTTCGTTTTGGTAAATTATCAGAAGCCAAAACACAGCATTTACTTTCTGGTGTAGTGCATGGCATTGGCCATTATGGCAATTGCTTTGGAGTGCCCACCGTAGGCGGTGAAATTTATTTTGAAGAATGTTATCATACCAATCCATTGGTAAATGCAATGAGCGTAGGCATTGTTAAAAATGGCGAAACAATTTCGGCTACAGCAAAAGGCACAGGCAACCCTGTATTTTTTGTAGGAAGCGCTACGGGTAAAGATGGCATTGGCGGTGCAAGTTTTGCCAGCGCAGAAATAACAAAAGACAGTGTGGAAGAATTACCTGCGGTTCAGGTTGGCGACCCTTTCCAGGAAAAAAAATTGCTGGAAGCCTGCCTTGAAGTAATACAAACAGGAGCCGTGGTAGGTATGCAGGATATGGGAGCCGCAGGCATCATTTGCTCCACATCGGAAATGAGCGCAAAAAGCGGTGCTGGTATGATTATTCACCTGGATAAAGTACCCACCAGGCAAAAGGGAATGAAGGCCTGGGAACTTTTGCTGAGCGAAAGCCAGGAAAGAATGTTGATGGTGGTAGAAAAAGGAAAAGAAAACATGGTATTGAAAGTTTTTGAAAAATGGGATTTGCCTTGCAGCCAAATTGGTGAAGTAACCGATGACGGCATATTGCAGTTTTTTATGAATGGAACAGTAGAAGCCCTGCTGCCTGCACACGAACTGGTATTGGGTGGTGGTGCGCCGCAATACGACAGGGATGTAAAGCAGCCTGCATATTTAAATAAAATTAAAGCATTCGATATAGCTTCTGTTAAGCGAAGAAACGATATTAAAAAAATTGCGGAAGAATTAATTGCATTGCCCAATATTGCAAGCAAAAAATGGGTGTATGAACAATACGATAGCATGGTGGGTACAGGCCTGGCAAGCACCAATTCACCCAGCGATGCGGCAGTTGTAATTGCAAAGCCTACCAATAAAGCTTTGGCATTAACTACAGACTGCAACAGCCGTTATGTATTTGCCGACCCTTACAAAGGCGCCATGATAGCCGTTGCAGAAGCGGCAAGAAATATTGTATGCAGCGGCGGCGAACCTCTTGGCGTAACCAATTGCCTCAACTTTGGCAACCCTTACGACCCCGAAGTATATTACCAGTTTACCCAGGCTATTACTGGCATGGGAGATGCCTGCCGCAAATTTGATACGCCGGTAACCGGTGGTAATGTGAGTTTTTACAACCAGTCGCCTCATGGGCCGGTTTACCCAACGCCTACCATAGGTATGGTTGGGTTACTGGATAATGTAAATGAAAAAATGACCCTGGATTTTAAATCACCGGGTGATAAAATTTATTTGTTGGGCTTAAGCCGAAATGATATCCACTCCTCCGAATACCTCCATAAATTATTGGGCATTGAGTTTAGCCCTTGCCCTTATTTTAATTTAGAAGAAGAATTTGCCTTACAGCATTTGGTAAAACAATTAATACAAAAAAAAATAATTAATGCGGCACACGATGTAAGCGAAGGTGGTTTGGCCATTACCCTTTTGGAAAGTGCTTTTCCAAAAAATTTGGGTTTTGATGTAAAACAAAACGACGACGCAATTGCAAAAGATGCTTACTGGTTTGGTGAAAGCCAAAGCAGGATTGTGGTATCTGTTGCAGCTGGCCAATCTAAAGCGTTTGAAGAAGCCGTAAAATTATCTGGTATCAAATTTTCAAATTTAGGTACTGTTACTTCTGGCGAAATAATTACTGATAGTGAAGCCTGGGGAAATATTTTCGCATGGAAAGAGTTATATGATAATGCCCTTTCAGGTTTTTTACAAAACCGTGAAGGCGAAGGGGCATTGAATATGATTTAGGTTTTGCCTTTGCTTAATCTACAACAAAAGCTGTTTGGTAAAAATTATTTACAGCGGCTACAGGTTTAAGGTTGATATAAAAGTTATGGGTAAACTCATAAAAAGCCTTGAACTCATGCATGGGTACGCTAAACTCATCAAAAGTTATAATATCCCCTTTTTTTAAAAAAGGGTAGAGCATGGATAATACAAATGCAGTTGAAGAATACAAATCGGCATCCATGTGTATCACTAATCTCCTTTGTTGATGGAGTAAATCCTGTTGATGGCCGATAAACCCTTTAAGCTTATCCTGAAAAAGGCCTTTGATAAATTGTGCCCTGCTGTCGCCTGTTGTTGGTATAGCCGAACTCATATCCCCTTTTTTATAAAAACTTCCCCAGTTTTCCGGTAAGCCTTCAAAAGTATCAAAGCCGTAAAATTGTGAAGCAGGGTTTTGGTTGTTTTGGAGCCACCAGTTAAAAGAAGCGCCTGAAGCCACGCCATACTCTAAATATGTTACAGGTTCATTTTTCAATTGAAAATGCTGGAGCAAAAAAGCATATAATTCAAAGCGTTTGTTATAATTGCGTAAGGGAGAGTAAAAGTCGGAGTAAATGAGTGTTTTTTTATTTTTCCTGATCCAGATAATAAGCTTGTTAAAGTATAAAAGGGTGAGTAATAGTTTTGAAAAAGGATGAAACAGCAGGGTTACAGGAACGGCAAGTAAGCCGTCTTTAATGAATTTTACCAGTTTAATCATGCTGCTAAGATAAGTTTTATGCAAAATGATTGCGTCACTTAAAAAAAAATATAAGTATTTTGTTGCCCAAATAGAGATCATGAAAATAACCATTATAGGCGGAGGAAACCTGGGCACGGCAATGGCCGAAGGTTTATTGAAAAGTAAATTTTGCAGTGCTGCAGAAATTACCATTACAAAAAGAAATACTGCTACCTTAAAAGATATTGCTGCTAAAGGAGTAAAGGTAACTGCTGATAATTTGTCGGCAGTAAAAAAAGCTGATATTATAATTTTAGCGGTGAAACCCTTTCAGATAGCCGATGTAATTAAAGGGTTTAAAGATGCGCTTACTTCAAAGCAAATTGTTGTTTCGGTAATAACCGGCGTAAGCATTGATGATTTAAGGGGAATGATAAAAAAACAACTCCCTGTTTTTAGGGCCATGCCCAATACCGCCATTGCCATACAGCAAAGTATTACCTGCCTTAGCAACAGCAATGCTTCTGTAAAAGAAATACAATGGATAACGCATATGTTTGAAACCGTAGGCAAGGTTGCCGTAATTGATGAGAAGTTGATGGATGCAGCAACAGTACTTGGCGCCTGTGGTACGGCTTATGCCATGCGGTATATTCGTGCCAATATACAGGGCGGTATAGAAATAGGCTTTGATGCTGCAACAGCCAGCCTTATTGCCGCACAAACGGTAAAAGGCGCTGCCGAATTGTTATTGCAAAAAGGTACGCACCCAGAGCAGGAAATAGATAAAGTAACCACGCCAAAAGGCTGTACCATTGCCGGTTTAAACGAAATGGAACACCAGGGTTTCAGCTCATCATTAATTAGGGGAATTACGGTAAGCTTTAATAAAATTATAAAAGCAGGTTAAGAAAAATTATAATGCAGGGTTAAATAAATTTGCTACCAGGTAAGCGGCTGCCCCTGCTAAAATGCCCATTAACAAATACCGTAAAGCACCCCATGCAGTATGTGCGTTATTGTGCCGGTTATAATAATAACCTACTGCATACAATAACAACCCGGTAATAACTGCAGAACCGGTTAACGCATATTTTGTATTGTTAAAAATTAAATAGGGAAAGCCAGCTAAAAAACTACCTGTTAAATAGGATATAAATGTAACCCATGCATTCTTTGCCGGGCTAATAATGGATTTGCCATTAAATTCAAGTGATGTATATTCCTTACGAACGTCATCTATAGCTTTTTGCTGATAATCTTTATGCAGCCCGATATTATCAAAAATGCGTTGTAATTTTTTAATTTCTGCCTCGGGGTTATCTGTTGCTTTAGCCGAAAAATAGCCGGCAATTGCCATAAAAATACTACCGGCTAATCCGGCAATAATTGCCCATAGAAATATATTGCAATGTTGAATGCCCGCAGAAGCCATGCCTGTTGCCAATGCAAAAGGCACTATAAGGCCATCACTTAGCCCGGAGTATATAGCATCTTTACCTTTAAAGCTACTGTACATAATAGTTTTGCAAAGATAGAATTTGTAAACTGCTGTTAAAACCATTTCTTACAAAACCCAAAAGCACATTTTGCCGTAAATTAGTATAAACTTAAAATGAAAATTAAAACGGTTATATTATTTTGTATGGTTATTTCATTATCGGCATGTGCACAAAATAAACCCGGCAATTCAAATTCTAAAAAGCAACAAATGGCTACAAATTTTATTAAAAAAGACAGCAGTGAGTGGAACAAGTTAACGGCGCAGGAAACAAATATTATTGTGCATAAAGGCACAGAATACCCGGGAACCGGTGAATTATTGCATAACAAACAAAAAGGCACTTATACCTGCCGCAGGTGCGATGCTGCTCTATATAATTCTAATAGTAAGTTTGAAAGCCATTGTGGCTGGCCCAGTTTTGACGACGAGATACCGGGAGCTGTAAAACGCATCCCCGACGCCGACGGACAGCGCACAGAAATTGTATGCTCTAACTGCGGCGCCCATTTGGGCCATGTTTTTTTGGGCGAAGGGTTTACTGCCAAAAATACAAGGCATTGCGTAAATTCTGTTTCTATGAAATTTGTGCCGTCAGGAAATTAATTTTAGAAAAACTATTCTTTTTTCTTTAAAAAAGAGCCTATACCTTTGCTTATCTTTTGAACGGCTTCAATTCCTTTGTTCAGCGGCTCAGCTGAAAATTCATTATAAGGTTCGGCATTGTAATTGTCTTCAAATTCCTGAGGGTAAATAACAAACCTGCTGTTGCCATTAAAATATTTTTTGAGTTTTGCGGGTAAATTATCCAATACACTCATATACGAAGTTGCGCCTTTTCTTGCCGATACCAGTACAAATAAATCATCATCGTTTATGTAGCGGGACAGCATCAGAAAATCTTCCCAATCTGTAAAATGTGTAAAGCTTACAGAAGCGTTGGATTTACTTTTCTTTAACAACTTATCCATTACTTTTTGGGTAGCCTCGTTGCAATAAATATGCATGGGAATGCTGAGTTCCTGAGCCAGCTTTGTAAATTTGTTGAGCCATAACGAAAACCCGTTTTCATGTTCCGTAAGCGGCGGTGCGGCAATAATAATGCGTTTGTGCAATACCAATGGTTTTTCCAGTTGACAAATAAAAATTGTTTTATTGGAATTATTTAAAATAGCATCAATTTTTTCGCCAATTAATTTGTCCAAAAAACCGGTGCGTTGCGGCCACCCCAAAATTAAAATATCGGCCATTATTTCCCGTGAAATACGGGTAATTCCGCTTGCCGCATTATGATCGAGTGTGGTAATAATATTTACTTTTGTTTCTGTTGCCGAAGCCTGTTTTACAAATTCTTCCAGCTTGTTTCTTGTTTTTAAAAGGTTTATTTCCGCTTCTTCATTATTCGAAACAACAGATAAAAGAGAAACTGGGTTTGCAGATTTTTTATCTTTTATTAAAACGGCAAACTCTAATATTTTTTCAATTTTTTCAATATTGGAAATAGGCAATAAAATATGTTCTGATGCTGCACCATTGGACTTTAACAGGCTTTCCGAGTCGTCTTCGGTTTCAATAATAATTTTTTTGGCAGCTTTTTCGGTAGCAAATGAAGCCACTATACAAGTGATTAAAATTAAAATAATGGTGCCGTTTAAAATGTTTTCATCCAGTATGCCGGCATTAAACCCTACCAAAATTACGGCAAGCGTTGCCGCTGCATGTGCGCCACTAAGCCCAAAAATCAATTGCCGCTGTGCTTTGGAATATTTAAAAACAAGTTGTGTAAAAAAGGCCGCTACCCATTTTCCAATAATAGCTACCACCGAAAGTGTTGCGGCAATAATTAATGCCATTGGCCCATTTAAAAGCACACTCACATCTACCAGCATACCTACGCTTATTAAAAAAAATGGGATAAATAAAGAGTTGCCTATAAATTCAATGCGGTTCATTAACGCAGAAGAGTGGGGAATGAGTTTATTTAATGCAAGGCCAGCCATAAAAGCGCCGATAATAGGTTCTACACCGGCTACCTCTGCCAAAAATGCTGCAAAAAATACTACGGAAAGTACAAAAATATAATGCGATTGTTTTTCACTTTCCAGTTTGCGGAAAAACCATTTGGCTATCCTCGGAATAATTAAAAACATGATTACAGAAAATATAGTTAAGGAAACACCCAGTTTCAACCAAAACTCATTACTTAAACTCCCCTGGTGGTTGCCCATAATTACGGCAAGTATTATGAGTACGGCAGTATCGGTAAGAATTGTACCACCTACCGTAATGGCCACTGCCTGGTTTTTTGAAACGCCAAATTTGCTTACTATAGGATAGGCAACAAGTGTATGCGTTGCAAACATACTTGCTGTAAGAAAACTGGTGTTAAAATTATATTTGAGTAAATAAAAACATACCGGGAAGCCAATAGCCAAAGGGATGATGAAGGTGAAAAAGCCAAATAAAATACTTTTATTACGGTTGGATTTAAATTCGTTTAAATCCAGCTCCAGCCCTGCAATAAACATAATATAAAGCAATCCAATAGTAGAAAAAAGGTCAATGGCAGAATTTTTTGCCAGTATATTTAATCCATGCGGGCCAATTACCACGCCGGCAATTATTAAACCAATAATGCCGGGGATATTTATTTTCTTCAATAGTAGCGGCGACAATAATATTATAAAGAGGATCAATGAAAATATCAACACCGGGTTTTTCAAAGGCAATTCTATCTCCGACATAAAATGTCTAAAAAATTCTATCATAAAAATATATTGGTTATTGCTGAATTGATTTTCTAAAGTACATATTTAAATCCAGTTTTTTATTCATTAGCTTTAACGCTATTCTAACAATATTTTATTGAATATTCCCTATGCAAATAAATTTAACCCTTAATAAATAAGAAATAATTTTCTTGTGTTGTAAAAACACAGGAAACCTTTTTAGATAGGAAAGATGCATAATCTTCATTATGCATTTGCTCCAACTTCGCCAGGAGAATAAATAATTTATTTACCCATCCGGTTAAATGCCGAAACCATTTGTTTGCCACGCAACATAATTTTCAACCCTTTTCTTTTTAAAGAAATTGCAGGGTTTTTTTTCTCATGTTCTTCAAGGCTGTATTTGTAGGTATCAATAATATCCCGGTAAGAAAGGATGCCAATTATAGTGCCATCATCATTGGATACAACCGGCAATACATCTATATTTTCTTTTGCCATAGTTTCTACAGCAGTTTTTAATGAATCATTCAGGCTGATGTAAATTTTGTTTCTTTTTATGAGGCTGCCCACCAGGTTTTCCGGGGTGTGTATATTGCTGTATAAATTAGATGCGCTTAATATTCCCCTGTATTCGCCCTGGTTGCTGGAAATTATAAAATAATTGAGCTTATAATCCGGCTCCAAATCCAGCCATTCCCTTACTTCTTTTATTTTATTTTCTTCGCTAATGATTATTCCGTTATCGGTTAATATTTGTTCTACGGTAAGTTTTTCCAGAATATCCGGTTCATAAGAATTGGGTGTATTGATTCCCCTGCGGGCAATTTTTTCCGTCATTATGGTATTATCCATAATAAAATACGACAGGAAATAGGCGCCGGTACAACTGGCCAGTAAAGGCAGCAAAGCATTGGACTGCCCTGTTGTTTCTAATGCAAAAATAATAGAGGTAATAAAAGCCCTTGAAGCGCCTGCAAACATTGCCGCCATGCCCACCAGTGCAGCTAAAGGAATGTAAATACCCGATTGCGGAAAATAATCATTGATTACATGCCCAAAAATTGCACCTGCAGCACCCCCAATGGTAAGTAATGGCGCCAAAGTACCACCCGAAGTGCCACTGCCCAAAGAAACAGACCAGGAAATAAATTTTAAAATACACAACGATAGTAAAAGCTGCATAGAAACAGAGCCCGAAAGGATATCGGCTATATTATTATAGCCAACCCCTAAAGTTCGTGGAGAAAAATATCCCACAATTCCTACAGCAATACCACCTATCATGGGCCACCATGCCCAATGCACGGGTAATTTTTCAAAACTGTCTTCAATAAAGTATACAATTTTAGTAACCAATACCGAAAGCAAACCTACTACAATACCTAATGCGCTATACCATGCAATTGCACTATTAGATGCCGGCTCAATGGTATCAATAATTGGAAAAACAACTCCCGGCCCAAATAAAAAATGATGGCCAGCTGCACCGGTGATACAGGCAAGAGAAACGGGTATTATTGAACGGGGAGAAAATTCGAAAAGTAATAATTCTATTGCCAGAAATATACCTGCAATGGGGCTGCCAAAAATTGCCGACATACCAGCGGTAGCTCCGGCAGCAAGTAATATTTTACGTTCGTTGTTGGAAATTTTCATTATTTGCCCAATGGTAGAACCCAATGCACCACCAGATGCAATAATTGGCCCTTCGGCTCCAAAAGGCCCGCCGGTTCCAATTGAAATAGCCGCTGAAATTGGTTTTAAATATGTAATGGTTGGTTTTATTTTACTCTTGTTGGTCAATATTTGTTCCATTGCTTCGGGTATGCCGTGCCCACGAATGGCTTTTGAACCATAATAAGCCATTAAACCAATAATAAGCCCGCCAATTACAGGAATGGTTATTACAAACAAACCCAAATTATTTTCTGCCGGTGTTATGGGTGCAAACGAAAAATTTCCGTAAAAAGAAATATTGGTAATTAAATCTATGAGGTGCACCAGCAGTTTTGCAATAATGCTTACACCAATGGCAATTACAATTGCCGAAATAGAGATAAACAGCAGCCTCCTTTTATTAAATGATTTTTTGGGTTGTACATTTTCGATTGCTAAAGTTGGGTCAAGTGAAAGGGAAATAGGGATACCTGTGTTGTGTAAATTATTGCTTCTCATCGTTTGTTATTAATATATAGCGATCAGTTAAGTGTGGAACGCTATTTATATTTAGAAGTTTGATAAACCCTTGTAATTATATCTATTTGAGTTTACCGGGATTGATATAGCGGCAAAAGTACAAAAGGAATAGTAGAAAATGTGCATTTGTTTGCATAGAGGAAACATAAAAACTTTTTAATGCTAAAAAATTATTTAAGACGATACAGATTTAAACGTTTCATTATTTTGAATTATGGTAACACTTGCGTTTACGGTATTTACTGCAGGGCCGCCAGGTAAAGAATAGCTAAAAAAACGTAAAAAACGTGGGACAGGTGTTACATGAAGCGTTTTTGAAGTAACGCCAATGGGAAAACTTTTTGTATAAGCCCACTAAGCCTAAGCCAACAAGTATGGTATGGTAAACTGTTGACGAAGCAAAGGTTACCTTAAGTGTACCAAAATTGGTTGCCTGGTTGCCTGGTGCAGACTCATTTGATTTTTTACAGCAACTGAAAAAGATTATTACCGAGGATATTAAAAGAATACATTTCATATAAATGTATTTTATGGGTACACTTATATTCATCATACTTTACAACAGCCTTAATGTAAATTAATATTGTTTGTGAAAAGAGGGCCTAAAATTTTAAAGTAAATGATAAATAGGGGATGAGTTTAAATTCACTGGTGCCGGTTTTTAATTTTATGCTTTTGCTGGCCAGTGAACCCTTTAAATTATAGGAATATTGATTGTCTGAGCCGTTTATGCTATAAACACCAGCTTTAAAAGAAGCATAAGCTTTTTTGTTTTTGAGGCTGTGAAAAGTCAGGGAAGCATCGTAGCGTTGAAAGTAATTTGCCCTGTACTGGTTGTTTTGAGTATATTGATAGGTGAACTGGTAGGCTTCAATGAGTTCTTCTCCAGTGGGCGCCGCCTGTAGTGTGTCTGTAAACACTATTCCTCCCTGGGTATAAACATTGCCCGAGGCAAAGCTCCATAGTGCCGACAAATCAAATCGTGTTGTAAGGGAATACCTCATGCCGATATTTGCCGTATGGCGGTGATCGTATTTGTAAGGGAATTCATTGCCGTTGTTAATGCTTGTAAATTGCCGCCAGCTCCAGGCCAATGCATAACTTCCCTGGAAAGATAATTTTTTGCCGGTTTTATTAATGAGTATTTCTGCGCCATAGCTCCGGCCCTTGCCCAATTCAATATTTTGTTCCCAATTATCGCTATGGATAAAAGTACTTTTGCCATTGGCATAGTTTGTAACATTCATTAAACGTTTATAATATGCATCCAGGGATATATTCCAGTTATTTTTTTGTTTAAACACAAAACCAATATTATAAATCTCACTCCACTCTGGTTGTAATTTTTTTGTACTGGGTACCCACATATCCCGGTTGGCCCCGGCATAAGGGTTTATTACCAAATGCAAATACTGGTTCATGCGGCTGTAAGATGCAAATAGTTTATATAATGGGCCAATGCGATAGGCCATATAAAAGCGAGGCTGTAAATTCCAGGTACTATAATCCTCCATACGGTATGCGCTGGCCCTTAAGCCCGATTTCGCAAAGAACTTTCTCCCAATTTTAATTTCGGCTTCAGCATAAGAATATATAGCTTTAAACTGAAGAGGCCTAAAGGCTAAAAACCCCTGTTCATCCTCTTCTTCGGTATTGGTAATTTTACCTTCAAATGGTTTTGTTTTGTTTTGCTCCAGTTTTAGGCCTGCATTAATTTTTATTTTTTTAGAAACAAATATTTCTGCACCTGTTTTTGCATTATAGTTTTTAAAGGATGCATAAGAGCTGATGAATTTTGTGCCGAGGCTCAGATCTTCCTCTACTTCATCATCTATTTCTTCCTCTTCATCTTTTTCATAAAATAAAAATTGTGAGCTGGCCAGGTTATGGTACTCGCTAAAGTTGAGCGAGGTATGTATAAATGATTTTTTGCCCAGTAGTAAATTCCATTGTAACGATCCGGTATGATTACCCCATTTGTGTAAATTTCCCGTGTATTTTCCCGTTTGTCTTAGTTGGTCTTCGCCGGTATAAAAGTTGATAAATAATTTGCTGGCAGGGCTTATAATGGCCGACAACTTAATGTGTGTATCATAAAAACTGGATTTTATACCATTTTGCAAAGAATCATAAAATGGGAAAGGGATACTTTTACGTCCAGAAACCATTAAGGCAATTTTATCTTTTACCAAAGGGCCTTCGAGGGTGAGGGCCGCAGCAAGCGGGCTTGCATTTATTTCTCCCTGCCAGCTATTCATATTACCTTGTTTAGTAAATATGTCTAAAACTGATGATAAAGAACCACCCAGCCTTGCCGGGAAATCGCTTTTATAAAACCGCATACTTTTAAGTACTGTAGGGTTTAATATAGAAATAGCGCCTAGCAAATGCGTAGGGTTGTAAACCGGGTTGCCATCCAGCAAAAAAAGATTTTCATCGGTGCCGCCGCCACGTACCTGGAAACCGCTGAAAGAATATGCTGCATTTTGCAAGCCTGGTGATAAATATAAAAACTGCAAGGGATCATCTTCATTCATTAATCCGTTAGAATAGCTTTTTTCATGCAGCACCGTTACAGAGCCTTCTTTTACCGCAGCATCTGTGGCTACCACTACGGTAGATAAAGTGTCGTTTATCATAACCAGCGATATATCTTTTCTTATATTTCCATGGATGTTTAAGAGCAAACTAACTGGCTTAAACCCGCCGTAGGATATTTCCACAAGGTGCTGCCCGGTTGTAAAAGCTAAATTAAAATACCCCTGGTTGTTGGAGGCAACGCCCCTTTGCGTAGCAGGTTCAAAAATAGTTGCACCGGCAAGCGACTCGTTGCTTGCATATTCTTTAATATATCCGTAAAAATTATATTGTTCTTTATTAAAACCGGGCAAAGAAAATATTTCTGCTGAGGGAATGAGTATAATTTTATTGTTGTGTTCCAGCAATTTTATTTTTTGGCCATGCAAAATGGTTTGTAAAACTTCAGCAATAGTTTTTTCCTCGCCGGTTAAGCGCACCATTTTACCTGCATCAAAATTTGCAGACGAATATTCCAGTACAATTCCACTGCTTTTGCTTATTTCCTGCAAATGTTGATTGATGCTTGCATTTTTTGTGCTGGTATGGTAAGGCATTGAAACCAGTTTTTTTTGGGCAAAGGCATTGAAGCCGGCTTGTGTAATTAAAAGTAAAATAAATAAATATCGCATTATAAATAAATGGGCAAAATATTTTTAAATATAACTATCGCTAATTTTTTTAAAAAAGTGAGCCGGTTATTCTGAAATCAATAATTTATTTCCCTGCATTTTTATAGCCAGGCCGGTTAATAATCCCAGTTCTTTTATCACTTGTTCTAATGGCTCATTATTGAAAATTGCCGTTATTTTATGAATACCAAGGTTGCCGGCAATTTCTATTTCTATGTTGTAGTAATTTTTTAAATCTTTGGCTACAATGGTCAAAGCTGTATTATTAAAAGTTAATATCCTTGTACTCCAGGATATGAGATTGCTGGTGTCCACATTTTTTCTTTGTACTTTTTCTTTAACATTAACGGCAGATTCCCCTGCTTTGAGCAAGATGGCCGGTTGGGTTTCTCTTTTAGTTGTATAGCTAACTTCGCCTTCCATTACGGTAACCTGTTCAATGATACCAGTGCTTTGAACTAAAAACAAAGTGCCAATATCTTTAATTAAGCTGTTGGCGGTAATAACTGAAAAAGGGTTTTGGGCATTGTGTACCACGTCAAAAAAAGCTTCACCCTCTAATTTTACCTGCCTGATTTCTTTGCCGAAATTTTCGGGTATGGATAATTTGCCACCTTTTCGTAAACTTATTTTTGTGCCATCTTCCAGTTTAATTTCCAGGTTGGCCTTTTGCGCAAAAGTTTCACGCCATTCAATTTCTTTTGGTTTTAGTAAAAAATAAGCAACTGATATTACCAGCAATAACGAGGCGGCTATGGCCATTGCTCTTTTCCAGGGAAACATTTTTACTACTTTTGTTTCCCTGCCCATGATTTTTGCTTTTACATGTTGCCAGGCCAAATGGGTATCAACGGGAATTAATGCTGCCGAAGAAGTATCTGCCCAAATTTTTTTAATCAGGTCAAATTCTTCGGCATTGGATGGATTGTCAGTTATCCATTGCTCCAGTTGCCGGCTTTCTTCCGGGGTTTGTTCTCCATTTAGGTAACGGAGCATTATTTCCTGTATATGAATATTTTCACCCATATTTAATTTAAAAACGTATTATTAATAAAAACCCCTATGGCTTGAGACAAATTTTTTTCAAAAAAAATAAAACTGAGCATGGCCGCATAAATATTATTTTCTTTTGCAAATGCTTTCATCAGCCGTATGGCTTTGCCCATTTGATTCTCAACAGTTTTTACGGAGATGCCCAGGCTTTCGGCTATTTGCATATAGGTGTGGCCACTAAGCCTGCTCAGTAAAAAAACTTCCCTACATTTTGGCGGCAGCAGCTCCATGGCTTTTGCAATTAACTCCTTTGGCTGGGCAGCTTCTTCATTTTTCTCAAGAAAAATTTTCATTTCATCGGTAGCATCTTCATCTTTTAATTCTTCAAAATAATTTTTTTTGTTTTTTTGAAGCCGTGTGATACAGTTATTGCGTACCGCAGTAAAAAGGTAGTATTTCAATTGGGTAGCACCAATTTCCAACTTTTGTTTTTCCCAAATCTTAATAAATAATTCCTGTACGACATCTTCACTACTTTCTGCATCTTTTAAAAACGTAAATGCATAGCTGCAAAGCTGCTGGTAGTGTTGTTTGAAAAGGGTTTCAAAATTTTTTTCTATTTCTGTTGCTTCCTCCATTGATACGATGAAGTTATT